>Ga0206973_1037_pt1 | contig 38274 bp, 33 predicted proteins | sample Alteio_BWOrgHeat_83_FD_152927 | JGI IMG/M metagenome (GOLD analysis project Ga0206973, IMG submission 152927) | Enriched cells from forest soil in Barre Woods Harvard Forest LTER site, Petersham, Massachusetts, United States -... | ecosystem: Environmental > Terrestrial > Soil > Temperate forest >...
TAACAACACGGTAAATGATAAGCCAACATTAAGGTTAACAAAATTGAATGAAGCAATAAGGATGATAACACAACTGATTAATATCAACACATATAAAAAAGATTTGTTTACAGTGCTGTTGCCTAATTCAGTATTAAAGTGTTCTTCAGTTAAAGGCAACAAACGAAGGCTGTGATAATCACCGTTTTTATCTGCCAGGTAACCGTTCTTTTTTTCTGCGCCTGCATCATCAGGCCTGTATTTTTTCTCCAGGTACCTTAACCTGTTTTCAGCCTGTTGCTGTGTTACATTATTTTTTAGCTGAACATACACCGGGTGATTTTGATTGTCCCAGTTATTACTGATAGATGCATAATCAGGATCTAATTCGGTGCGTGCAAGCAAAGAGAATTTTACAGACGAATTCTGAGGGAAGTCTTTTACAACAGCCGTAACAATTAACTTGTGCCATTGCCCGGCAAGTTTTACTTCAACCGGTTTACCGATGGGGTCTTCTTTACCAAAAAGTTTTTCTGCAGAATTTTGAGTGAGCACTGCGCTGCTTACATCGCTCAAAGGATTTACAGCATTGCCTTTTACAACAGGGAAGGTGAACATCTTTAGAAAATCAGGGTCAACCATTGTTGTTCCCATGTCGAGTGTTTTATCGCCGTTGCGCACCAGCTTGCCTCTTGTTTGAATACTTGTTACTCTTTCCACACCAATACTCTCTGTTTTCAATGCAGGCGTTAAAGGGTAAGCCATTGCAGTGCTCAGCTCTTCGCCTGAAGGCCCGATGGCATAATTGTAAACTTTATAAATACTGTTTTTATTTACTTCAAAATCATCGTATGTAAAATGACGGTACACCAATAAAAGAATGAAGATGCTGCAGGTAAAAGCAACAGCCATACCACCAATATTGATAAACGCGTGCAGTTTATTCTTGCGCACATTTCTTAAAGCAAGAAGCAGGTAATTCTTAAACATATCGTAGCATTTCTGACGTTCGTACTTCATTTATTCAACCGTTATGCCATTGACAAAGCACTTAATAACCAATCAGTTTGAAGCGATTAAATAAAAAAACTGTACGATATCGTACAGTAAGATGTTGTAAAACGAACAACTTGTCATAAATAAACCAACAAGGTCATATCTTCGATATAACTTCGATATTTCTTCGATATAACTTCGATATAACTTCGATTAATTGGATCGAAGAAATATCGAAGTTATATCGTGTATATTTCGAAGAAATAAGCTTACAGATGTTTACTGTACCCGGCAGAAGTTGTGGAAAGATGACTCCTGGCAGTTTTTAACGCTGATAAATTGTTGTTGTATGGCTAAAGGAATGGCCTATCTTCAAAACACCAAACTCTTTTACTATGAAACTGATCTTTACACTTATTGTTTTATGTTTTTCTCTTGAATTGATAGCTCAAAAAGCGGGAACGCCGGATAGCAGTTTTGGAGTGGATGGAGTACTTATTGGACGAAGCTCTCCCACCACAGAATTACGTGTAACCGGTACAGCAAATGATAAATTCGTTGCAGGATATTCTTTATACTCTATATCTGGTTTTGTACTTTCCCAATACACAAATACGGGAACAGTTGATTCAGCTTTTGGAGTTAATGGAACTGTTATAACTACTTTCCCTTCCGGAAATGCGCTCTGCGAAGCTATTAGAACGCAAGCTGACGGAAAGATTGTTGCTGCTGGGCTTGTAGGTATTTCCGGACCTGCGCATATAGCTATGGCACGATATAATCCATCAGGTGAATTAGATTATTCTTTTGGAGAGAATGGCCTGGTGGATTTCACGCTCAGTAAGCGAACTAGTATTTCTATGCAGGACATAGCTATTCAAACGGATAACAAAATTATTGTGTCTGCCATCAGTGATCAAACCGGAGATTACGAAAATGTTATTTTCAGGTTTAATGAAGATGGAAGTTTAGATAAAAGCTTTGGTAATAATGGTGAAATTTTTAGTGCAATAGATTATACTCCCGAATATTCACCACTTGTTTTGCAACCTGATGGTAAATTTTTATTGGGCGGCAGTCCTGCAAATTCCGGGTTTAGGGTTGCGCGGTATAATCCCGATGGTACATTGGACGCAGGTTTCGGAAATAAAGGCATTGCCGGCAAAGATTTTGGTACGGGAACTTCCGTTATCATTACCAGTTTAGCTTTACAAGGGAATAGTTTTGTACTTGCAGGGGGCGAAAAATTTGACCCTAATCAAACGCCCAGTATGTCTATGGTACGATTTACAAACACCGGCATTGCAGACTCGACTTTTGGGAAAGCCGGGGCGGTTTCGACTATTTTCAATAACGAATCTGGTGTGAACAAAATACTCGTTCAAAAAGACCAAAAAATTATTGCGGCCGGAAGCTTATCTTCTTTTACAGACACAAACGAGTTAATAATTGTGCGATATATGACTAATGGATCAATTGATTCTTCCTTCGGGATAAATGGCAGAAATTTAACTGCGATACAAGACCAGGTCAGTTGCAGGGATGCTCTTTTGCAATCAAATGGAGAGCCGCTTCTTGCTGGCACCAGTGTAAAATACGGCACTCCTCAGATTGCCAACGTTACATTCGCACAGTACTATAATGACACTAAAACCCAAAAACAAATCATCGTTCAAAAGATCAAGCATTATATACAAACACACAATAACGCGCAGGCAACAACATTAAACATTTCCATTTATCCCAATCCTGCACAAAACAGCTTGCATATAGAAGGTTTATCATCATCACAAAAAACAAAACTTACTGTTGTTGATTTTAATGGTAACATACAATTGCACGTTGTTACAAATACTTCATCTTATAACTTAAATATTGCTTCACTATATGAAGGCAATTATTTATTGAAAATTGAAACAAATGGTGAAATGGTTACAAAGCAGTTTGTAAAGAAATAATTATCTAATCAACGGTTGAGAGAGAACTTCATTATGAGATTCCCACTTTCGTGGGAATGACGTTCAGTCTTGTTGATTAGTTCTAAAAGCTTAAATCTGCAAGTGCAAATCACAACCACTTGCCGTCCTGCCCGACCTGATCGGGCATCTCATTATTAAAAGGATTGAAAGAAGAACCTAATGATGAGATTCTCACTTTCGTGGGAATGACGAACATAAAGATTGATTGAATATTTAAAGTTTAATGTGGCAAGTATAAAACGCAAACGTTTATCGCGAATAATTGCGCATTAAAAAGCCTCGTTAAGGGAAATGTATAAACCTGTGCTGCGGTCTTCATTCGGGCGTTTATTGCCGATGCCTACATCAAGCCGCAGTGTAAGCCTCGCCAACGGATCAAACATATAACGGATGCCGCCGCCATAGCTGGGAAAGAAATCATTCAAGTTCAAACCACCATTAGGAAAGACGGTGCCTGTACCTGCAAAAGCAGCGAGTATGATTCGTGAAGCAGATACAAAACCCCTGTCCCTGGTATTGCCCCATGGCTGCCATTTATATTCAGCCTGGGCAATTAATAAATTTTGATCAGTGTAACGCAAACTATAATACCCTCTTAAATAACTGGAACTGCCTAATGTTGACAAGGCATAAAAAGGTATATCCGCACCTTGCGTAGTTTGAAATACTGCCTGCAGGCCTAAAGACTGGGTTTTGTTAATGGCAAAAAACTGCCTGCCATCAATGGTGATGTTTGTATAGTGCCAATCACTGTTAGCAAAATTTGTCCAGCCGATGGCGCGCAGGTAAGAACCTTTTGTAGTATAATTCTCATGATCACGGGTATCGTAAATAGCATCGTAGCCAATTAAGGCGAGCTTGCCGCCCTCTTTGCCTACATAATTACCGGTATCAAAAATGCCACCCTTTTCCGCATCCGTAAAATGATCAGATTGCAATCCCAGACCGCCGCCTACATACAATGCTTTGGCAATTTTCCGCTCTCCACCCACCACAAAACGAAACCGTTTAGCCGTTATCAGGTCTTTATCTGCTTCATGTGTATGTGCGCCGGTGCCATAAAAATAGATGGGGAAATCGCTGTAAATGCCCGACGAAAACATATGCCATTTATTTTCTTTGGTCCAGAAGCTGCCCTGCAACAACAATTGTATTTGCCCTTCTGTGGAGAACATATTGTAAGAGTATAAAAAAGAGGTACGTGTAACAGGCGATGATTTATCAATATAAAAACTATACACCGCACCAAAGCCTAACTGTAATTTGGTTTCGGGTGCATATCCAAATACAGGGTAGGGTAAAAACAACGGGCTCTTCTGCGCAATTCTTAAAGAGTCGGGTTTAAAGAGCTGGGCGTTTACCATGTTTAGCCACAACAGGCATATGATTGTTATAAAAAAACACCTTGATATATTTACGGTAGTCATTCTAAGCTTTTGTATATACCTGTGTATGGTTAATATGAATGCACCAATACACGATAAAGTTTTATGGATACAAATTAAATCATTTTAGTGTGCAGCAGTATCAACCCGGGCTTATTGCAACATGCAAAAGAAAATATTTAGTAAGTATTTGGCTTGTTATCAAATTATAGAATGTCTTTATAAAGAAGAACGACACCCTAAATACAGAATTGGTTTTTATTAACAACACGGCTTTTACCTTTGACATCAATGCAGCCGATAGTACAGGTAAAAAGTCTTTCCAAACAATATAAAAATATCAAAGCAGTTGATGCACTTTCTTTTACTGTACAGGAAGGTGATGTGTATGGGTTTCTCGGGCAAAACGGTGCAGGAAAATCTACTACCATCCGCATGCTGCTTACATTGATACAACCTTCATCAGGCGACATAGAATTGTTCGGAATGAAGCTGCATACAAACCGCAACGAAGTGCTGCGCAATGTTGGAGCAGTGATAGAAAAGCCTGACGTGTATAAATACCTTTCAGCCTACAACAATCTTAAATTGTTTGCACACATGAGCAAAGTGCATCCTTCCAACAAACAATTAATACAACAGTTGGATATGGTTGGATTGAAAGAAAGAGCTTATGATAAAGTAGCAACGTTCAGCCAGGGAATGAAACAAAGATTGGGAATTGCGATTGCACTGATACACGATCCGCAGTTGATAATTTTAGATGAACCCACGAATGGTTTAGACCCACAAGGCATTGCGGATATAAGAAATTTAATTCTTCATCTCAGCCGTGAGATGAAGAAAACATTACTCGTGTCTTCACATTTATTGAACGAGATGGAACAGGTGGCAACAAGATTATTAATAATTGATAAGGGAAAGAAATTAGTTGAAGGCACAACGGCAGAATTGTTTAATCCCGCGCAAACATTGATTGAATTGGAAACAACAGACAATGCAACAGCATTTGATGTGATTGCAAACAGCGAATGGCAAAAAGGTTTGCAGCAACAACGCAATAATAAAATTTTTATAAAGATGCATCGCGATGAGATACCTGATTTTACTGCATGGCTTGCAGAGCGCAATATCAGGCTGACCTTATTACAGCCGCGTCATTCGCTTGAAGATTATTTTTTACAAATAACCAGTGGAACACAGCATGTGGCAGCTTTTACAAATTGAACTCTATAAAATTTTCCGCCGTCCGAGAACATATATTGCTTTCGGCGCCACCGCTGTATTAATAACATTACTTCAATTCGGTTTAAAAGTTGACGGGCAGGAATATGCCGACTTCATGTTGCAAAGCCTTGGCAGTTTTGATGTGCAGGGCAAACTGCTGAATGGTTACCAGGTTTGTTACATCATTTTACAATTGATGTTGGTGCATGTTCCATTGCTGGTAACATTAATTTCCGCAGATATGTTATCAGGCGAAGCAAACCTTGGCACATTGCGGCTTGTATTATCAAAACCTTATAGCCGCACCTCTGTTATACTTTCCAAGTTTTTTGCTACAGGCATTTATACTTTGCTATTATTAATATGGGTTGCCATACTTGCACTGTTTGTAAGCATGCTGGTGTTTGGAACAAACGATCTCTTTCTAATGAAAAGCGAATACATTGTTTTAATAAAAGAGAGTGATGTTTTCTGGCGGTACTGTTGTGCATTTGGCTTTGCATTTGTTTCATTAATGACCGTTGCATCCATCGGATTTTTTCTTTCTGCGTTTGCAGAAAATTCAATCGGGCCTATTGTGACAACCATGAGCATCATTATCCTGTTTACTGTGTTGGGTACATTAAACATTCCAATGTTCGATGCCATCAATCCATATCTTTTTACAACGCACATGGTAACATGGAAAGAATTTTTTGATGAAAAAGTTACGTCAAACAATGAAGCCATTGCAGGAACCATACAAGACCTTCCCGCAATATTTCATTCATTGCTTGTTTTATTTGCGTATATAGTTGTAATGATTGGTGCAACCATTTTTGTAATGAATAAAAAAGATATACTCAGTTAATTGAAATGAAATACAAGCTTAAATTAATTATTACATTATTTACTATTCACTGTTCACTATTCACCCATGCACAGGATGTAACTGCGCTTATAAATAAAGTGAAAGAAAAATTAGACAAGGTAAACGACTACGTAGCCAATGGTGTTTTAAAAACGGATGTTGTTTTTATAAAAGCACCGGTGAGCAAAGTAACTGTGTATTATAAAAAGCCCGATCATTTTAAAATGATAAAAAGCGAAGGCATTTCTATTTTACCAAAAGGCGGTATCAGCATAAATATGGGAGCATTAATAAGTACAGATAATTTTACTGCATTGGATGCAGGCGAAGCAGTCATCAATAAAGTAAAAACAAAAGTTGTAAAGCTGTTGCCGAATGATCAAAACAGTAACGTGGTGCTTTCTACTTTGTATATTGATGAAAGTAATTTTTTAATTTATAAATCTGTTACAACAACGCTTGAGAATGGTACGTATGAATTAGATATGACCTATGGAAAATATGCTGATTATGGTTTGCCTGATAAGGTGAATTTCAGCTTCAATGCAAAAGATTATAAACTGCCCAAAGGGCTTACGCTCGACTTTGATGAAAACACCAAACCTTCTGCCGCTGATAGTACAAAAGAAAAAAAAGGTAAAGTAGAAATCAGCTATTCATCTTATACCATCAATAAAGGCGTTGATGATAATGTTTTTAAAACGAACTAATGAATGGTAAATTAAATATATTTTGACGCCACTGACCACACGGAAGCACTGAAATTTATTATTAATTGCTTTCTGTGTTTCTGTGGCAAGATTTATACGCAATTTTACATAAAGCTAATCTCTAAAATTTTCCCTTCATTCATGCATAACACTTTCAATAAAGAAAATTTTCATGAGATATGTTATGCGCTTGCAGCAAAAGATGCTGACCTTAAAAACATAATTGATACGCATGGTTTGCCACCAATGTGGACAAGGCCTGCGATTTTTCAATCGCTTGTATTAACTATTTTGGAGCAACAGGTTTCGCTGGCATCTGCGTATGCAGCGTTTAAAAAATTAAAAGAGAAAATTGGTTTTGTTACACCGAAGAAAATTCTTGCGTTAACAGATGAAGCATTAAAAGCCTGTTATTTCAGCAGGCAGAAAATTGTTTATGCAAGAGCATTGGCTTCTGTTATCGTTTCAAAAAAACTCAACCTGAAAAAACTAAGTGTTTCAACTGATGATGAAATACGCGATCAATTAAAACAAATAAAAGGCATCGGCGACTGGACCGTTGATGTATATCTCATGCATGCATTGCAACGCAGCGATCTTTTTCCGCTGGGCGATATTGCGCTGGTGAATAGTTTAAAACATATCAAGCAATTGCATGCACATATTTCCAAAGAAGAAATGCTGTCAATTGCTGAAAACTGGCGGCCATACAGAACAGTTGCATCCATGTTGCTGTGGCATGCTTACATTCAGAGAAAAGGGATAAAAGTTTTGGGATAAATGCACTCTGCAAAAAAGATCAGTGCAGTTTTTTATAATCATTCTTTGATAAAATGTAAATGCTTTATAAATTCATCTGGACATAAGCTGTTATAATTATAATTTCTTCTTTCAATACCAATACTGCTTTATTCATTTAGTTTAAAAAACTTTATCTTAGGGAATATTAAAGGCATGCTGCATGCTTTTTTTAAACGTTGAACTCTTTAATTTTTAAACTTTAATCTCGATAACCATGAAACTTGCCTGCCTGTTTATTTCCATATTTATTATTTCCCAACTTAAAGCCCAACAAATATTCATCAATGAAATAATGGCTTCGAACGATACAACCATTGCTGATGCTAACGGAGCGTATGACGACTGGTTTGAAATCTATAACAACGCAGCAAACGATTTTCCACTTAAGAATTGTTATGTAAGCAACAGCCTCAGCACGCCAACACAATACCAGTTTTCATCCAACGTAATCGTGCCTGCCCATGGGTTTGTATTGATTTGGGCAAGCGGAAATAATTCAGACAGTTTGCATGTGCCTTTCAAGCTTTCTGCGTCAGGCGCCGGTGTTTATCTTTTCAAACCTGACGGCACAACCATCATTGATTCCATTACATTTGGTCCACAAAAAACAGATATATCGTATGGCCGCTTAACCGATGGTTCAAACAAACTCAGGTATTTTAACCTTGCAACACCTAATGCTTCCAATAATACATCAAAAGGTTATTTAGGAGTCTTAAATGACCTTACATTTTCTGCTGAAGCCGGTTTTTATGCAAACCCGTTTAATCTTTCCATTACATCTCCGGATACAGGTATAAAGATCATTTATACTTTGGATGGATCGATACCCGATGCAAATAATTTACAGTTTACTGTTTACCGGTATAAAAATCAATACCCCCAATACCCAGGTAATCCTTCCTACCCATTTTTTATTGATAGCTTTCAATCAAAACTGTACAAGAATGCTATTGCTATTAACAACATATCGCAAAACCAGGACAGGTTAACTCATAAGTCTTCAACCTTTGACAGAAATCCGGATTATTTTCCTGCAGACCCGGTTAATAAAGGCATGATAATACGGGCTATAGCTGTAAGGGCAGGCTATCTTTCCAGCAACATCACCACTGCAACTTATTTTATAACACCAGGCGGAACAAATAAATACACGCTTCCCCTTTTATCTGTATCCATGTCTCCCGACCTGCTTTATAGCTGGGATAGCGGCATATATGTTGCCGGAGTTGATTTTGAAAACTGGAGAAATGCACATCCGAAGGATTCAACAAGAAATGGTGCACCGGCTAATTATCGCAGAGATAGCACAGAGCGTTATTCAACATTAGAAATGTTTGAATCTAACGCTGCAACAGAAGCGTTTAACGTTAAAAATGGTGCAGGTATTCATGGTGGTGGAAGCAGGTCGAAACCAGAAAAATCTTTTTCAATTTATCTACGCAGTAAGTATGGTACTTCAGATCTTAATTACAAACTATTTACTGATTTGCCTTATACGGATTACAAACGGTTTATACTTCGTAATTCAGGAACTGAGTGGGCATTAACAGGGTTCAGAGATATGAGCCTTCAAAAGGCTGTAAGCCACCTTGATTGTGATTTTGAAGATGGGCGCCCTGCTGTATTATTTCTCAATGGCGAATACTGGGGCCGTATAAATATAAGAGAGGATTTAGGCTGGCATTATTTCAATCAGCATTATGGGCTGGAAGAAGATAACCTTGATCTGCTTGAGAAGAATGCAACGGTGGATGAGGGCGACAATACAGATTATTTGGCACTTCGTCATTATATATCAGTCAGCGACCTCACTTCTCCCACAGTATATGATTCAGTTCGAAAAAGAATAGATATCGATAATTATATAGACTATTATTCTGCTGAAATATTTTATGCAAATACTGATTGGCCGGCCAATAACATTAATTATTTCAGGAAGCGCATTCCTTACGACTCCACCGCACCAAAAGGCCTGGATGGCCGTTACCGCTGGATTTTTCATGATATGGATGCATGTCTTGGGTTGGTACCTTCGTTTGGTGGCATTACCAATAATACACTTGCAACAGCAACAGGTACAAATCCGGGTGGCAGTAACGCAAATCCTGATCCCTGGGCTACTGTAATTTTCAGGCAGCTAACAACAAACCCAACATTTCAACAGCAATTTATTAGCCGTTATGCTGATCTTATGAACACCTCATTTTTGCCGGGTTATCCAATATCTGTTTTTACCTATTACCATGACCTTGTTAAACCTGAAATGCCTGAACATATCGCCAGGTGGAGCTATCCTCCAACTATAACAACCTGGGATAGTACAGTAAATGCGGTGGATAGTTTTATTGCACAGCGCATACCTTATGCACGCGAACATTTGAGAGAATATTTCAAGTTAAGCAAGGAACAAAAACTTACAATAAACGTATCTGATACTTCAGCTGGTTATATAAAAGTGAATACCGTTGATATTACACCTGCTTTTCCCGGCGTTCTTCAAAACACCTATCCGTGGAGTGGACTTTATTATCCCGAAGTGCCTGTAACGCTTGTGGCAAAAGCGAAGCCCGGTTTTAAATTTTCTCACTGGTCCAACGGATCAACCAGTAAGAACGATTCCATTGTAGTTACACTGTTGCACGCAATAACCTACCAGGCAAACTTTATAAGAGACAGTACTGTACCGATAGTTATTCATTACTGGCACTTTAATAATTTACCGGATGATGTAGCGGTATCATCAGTTAAAGCAGATTCATCACTCATTGGCAAAGCATCTATTCTTTATCATGGCAGTGGTGATGGTTATATGGATGGAAGTGATGAAGGAGAAGGTAGTGATATCAATGCGCAATACAACCAGCCGGCAGGTAAATCTTTACGTGCAAGAAATCCTTCTTCCACGCGCAGCCTTATCATTGGTGCACCAACAACAGGCTATAAGAATATTGTATTAAATTATGCAGCAACAAGAACAAGCAAAGGAGCAGAATACCAGCAAGTGTTTTATACTATTGATGGTAAACATTTGATATTAAAAGCCGATAGTATTCCTGTAGATAACCCTGAAACAAACTTTGCGCTTGAGACCTTTGATTTTTCTGCAGACCCTGGCGTTAATAACAATTCAAGTTTTGCTGTTGTAATTAAATTTTTGGGCAATAATTCTACCGGTTCAAGTGGTAACGACCGATTTGATAACATAACTGTTTCAGGTATCAAAATGGTTGCTAAAGAGACTCTTGTAAACAGTATTGCAGATAGTAAAAACTCAATTACCAATACTAATCGGGAGCCATTGGTATTACCTAATCCTGTAAATAATACTGCTGTGGTGAAATTCTCTGCTCCTGCCGCTGAACAGGTCTTTTTATCCATAAAATCCATTACAGGTGAAACAGTAAAGGCATTAAAATTTGTAGCAGTTAAGGGTGAAAATAGTTATTTATTAAATCTTGGTGATATAAGCAATGGCATGTATATGCTAATACTTGAATCCGGAGATAAAAGGAGAACTGTAAAATTTATAAAACAATAATATTAGCTAAGTATTTGTAAAATTACAACACATCAGTGCAATCTTTTATCATCATTAACCGGTAAGGGAGTAACAGGTTTCATAGCATCCATCTGGTTATAAGGCATGCCGGGATATGTGCTTCTTTCAACACTAATGCCGCCGGAAATGGAAAAAGTTCTTGCATCGTTCACATACGTCAATCCAATTGATGCTGATGAATACATACCAACTCCATTTGAATGGTACCCGGTATTTTGAATGCCTTTGATATTGCTGTTGACAAAATTATTATTATTGAAACTTACAAACTCAGGCGCTATGCTCACATTGGCAAAAGCATAAAGGTTATTATTTATTGCACGGTTTAGTTGCAAACTCAACGGAGCAGCTACAACAGTTGCGTTGCCTCCTCTAAAAAAATTAAAACTTGTTGAAACGCCGGCGTATTTAGTCACAAACCATTTCTTGTTTGGAATGCTGTCATTCAAATGAATGCTGCTTGCAAACGCCGGTCTTTGCAGGTAATTGAAAGAACTGTACGGCGAATATATCTGAGCATTAAGTGCGGCTGCAAACATCATCAAAACAAAAACGAACAATAAACGCATACTGTAAAAATAGAAAGTAAAAATACAATTGTCCCGCAAACTTTTTACAGATAGTATGAAACTTAACAAGAAATCAATTTTCGTCGCAGAAATTTTAAAATTGAACTTATACTTCATCAACTGCATTCTTTCTCTCTTATATTTGGAAACACTAACTTCTAACATTGCAATCATGAAACAAATCATCAACTGCATCTTTTTATTATGTTGCTTATCAGCAACCGCACAATTGGAAACAGGCGCAAATGTAGCCGTAGCTAATACCGAATACGGTGAAGTAAGAGGCTATATACACAACAGCGTTTACACGTACAAAGGCATTCCGTATGCACAGGCAAAGCGTTTTGAAGCGCCGCAAAAACCAACACCATGGCAAGGCGTGCGCAGCTCAATGACGTATGGGCCTGTTGCCCCGTTAACAGACCCAACAACAAGTGTTCAGGACGAAAGTGAATTTGTGTACGACCATAATTGGGGCTATACAAGTGAAGATTGCCTGCGTATGAATATCTGGACAAAAGGTATTGCTGATGGAAAGAAACGCCCTGTTATGTTCTGGATTCACGGCGGCGGCTTTACTGCAGGTTCATCTGAAGAATTGCCTTCTTATGATGGAGAAAATCTTTCAAAGAAAGGCGATGTGGTTGTTGTATCTATCAATCACCGCTTGAACATATTGGGCTTTTTAGATCTTTCTGCTTATGGCGATAAATATAAACACTCAGCCAATATAAGCATGTTGGATATTGTTGCTGCATTGCAATGGGTGAAAGAAAACATTGCCAATTTTGGTGGCGACCCGGACAACATTACAATATTTGGCCAATCAGGTGGTGGTGCAAAAGTGAATACATTAATGGCAATGCCATCTGCAAAAGGTTTGTTTCAAAAAGCAGTAAATGAAAGCGGCGCTTTCAGGATGAATATGATGGATAAAGCAACTACGCAGGCTATCGGCGCAGCAGTTTTGAAAGAATTAAACATTCAGCCAGACCAGGTTGATAATATTCAAAACATACCGTATGCACAATTGAGTGCTGCCGGTAAAAAAGCATTAGCAGCCGCTGCAGCTCAAATGAAAGCCGCAGGAAAAACATTACCTCCATTTGGTTTAAGCTGGGGACCAAGCATTGATGGTGATGATATTCCTTATGAATTATTTTCAACTGAAGCGCTTAACTTATCGAAAGATGTTCCGCTATTGATAGGCACTGTTAAAAATGAGTTCATGCCTTCATTGTTCACAGGTATGAGCAATGCATCTGCTGATTCAGTAAACAATTTCATCAAAACAAGATATGGCGCAAAAGCTGATGCATACATTGCTGCAGTGAAAGCGGCTTATCCAAACGATACAAAACCAACCGATTTAATGGATGTGGATGCCATGTTCAGGCCAGGCGCTGTGTTTGAAGCCAATGCAAAATCTGCGTTGAATGCTGCACCTGTTTACGTGTATTTGTTCACCTGGCAATCGCCCGTTATGGATGGGAAATACAAAGCCGTGCATTGTATGGAACTGCCTTTTGTGTTTAACAATATTGCACGTTGTGAAAACATGACCGGTGGCACAAAAGAAGCATATGCACTTGCTGAAAAAGTAAGCGATGCATGGATAAATTTTGCACGCAATGGAAATCCCAATGCTAAAAGCCTTCCCAACTGGCCGGCTTATAATTCAACCAATACAGCAACGATGCATTTTGATAATAAATGCGAAGTGAAACCGCAGATGGATAAAGCGTTATTTGACCTGGTGAATGGTAAATAAATTGAACCCGCTGGCGGAGTTAAATGCCTAACGTGTGTTGGACTTGTGGTAATAAGAAACAGGAAAAACTGCGGCACGAGAGGTTTTACCTTATCAATGCTGTTAAACCGCATGATGGTTGCCTTTCCGTGAAATGATACTGCCTTCAGCTTGCCTTTAACCTGCGGTTTGGATACGCTTTAACATGAAGTAAAGTCTCTATAAGCTCTCTGTAAGGTCTCTATAAGGTCTCTGTAAAATGAGAGCAGATTTAATTTATTATTACTGGTTTTTATAGTTTTATGCAGGCAATCAAGGCAGGAGCTTTATAACTGTAAAATACACCGATAAATCTTATCATGACAAAAAAAGTTTGAAAACTCCGCCAACGGGTTAAATTAAATTTCAATCCTGCTTTTATGATTGGGCATTAAACAGCAAGATTGAATAACACGCTGCGTGAAATAGAATTTATCTTTAAACATGTTAACAAATAAAGATCTATATCCGCGCATTGTTGCATCAAAAAACTTCATAGACCAAAACTATTACAAACTCTTACGGCTTGAAGATATATCGCGCGAAGCATGCATTTCATGCTATCATTTTCACAGGTTGTTCACCTGCACTTATGGCAAAACACCGCATGAATACCTTACCTTAAAACGCCTGCATCATGCAAAAATTTTATTGCAGCAGGAAGGCATCAGCATAAAAGATATTTGTTTTAATGTGGGCTTTGAAAGCATTGCCTCATTCAGTTTATTATTCAGGAAACGCAATGGATATGCGCCACAGTATTACCGCAATCTTGCCTATTTTAAAAACAAATTATTAAAAGAACAACCTGCACGTTTTATTCCGCATTGCATTATTGAAAACATGGCTGGCAAATAAAGCAGGTTTCAATAACAGGTTGCTGCTATATCAATATAGTTTCGTTTAAAATAATTTATATGATAACTAAACTTTCTCACACAACCTTGTTTGTTACAGACCAGGACAAGGCCCATGATTTTTATGTAAACAAATTAGGATTTACTGTAAAAACAGATGCGAGGATGACTAATGGTTTTCGCTGGCTTACTGTGTCTCCCCCTGAACAACCTAATATAGAAATTGCATTGCTTTCCCCTTTACATGAAGGCATGAGTTATGATGAAGAAACAAGAAAAGCATTTAAATACCTGCTTGATAAAAATGCATTGGGCGCAGGTGTTTTATACACTCCCGATTGCAGGGCAACCTATGAAGAATTAAAAGCAAAAGGCGTAGTATTCAAATGCGAACCAAGAGAACAGTTTTACGGCATTGAAGCTGTAATAACTGATAGTTGCGGCAACTGGTTCAGCATGACGCAGCCAAAAGAAATGTAGTTGATCATATATCTTTTATCATCCAGATATTACAGGATGTATGTCCTGAATTACCCAACGGTTTATCAATCATTTTAAAACCATATTTCTCATACATGCTTACCGCTTTTGCAAACTGCGGTAAGCTTTCTATATATAATTTTTTATAGCCCATTTCTTTGGCTGATTGAAAACATTGCAGCATTAATTGTTTGCCGGTTCCTTTGCCTCTTATTTTTTCTGACAAATAAAATTTTGCAAGCTCTGCAACGCCATCTTCAAGTCCTGCTGTATGAAAGATGCCGCAGCAACCCAATACTTCACCATTCAGTTCTGCAACCCAAAGTACTGCTTTCTTTTGCTGTGATAAACCATAAAGATCATCTGTGGCCGGATCTGAATATACAGTACATTCATGCGGCGCGGCATGTTCATCAAACACAGCTCTTATCATTGCTGCAAGTGCTGTGTTATCTTCCTGTTTTACTTTTCTTATAACTAAATTTTCCATTGATACATTCTTTATATCATTAACAATAACGTCTTTATTTTTTAAAATCCAGATTGCTTCCCCGCATTTGACGTTTTAGCGTCAAGCTAACTTACTTTTTACATTACTCAAATACAATTCTTATATGCTCAAGCCGCATGGCTTCGTTGTCACACCGGCGTGGCAGACGTTCCTTACAATGACGTTGACTTTGAAACTGAAGCCGCCATTCAACTATACAGTACAGGGGAGTGACACAACCGTGCTCAATCGAAGTTCATTTGCCGGTTACCAAAAAATAAAACATTTATACCAACCCAATTTTTTTACCTGTTCGTGCAGATGCATAAATAGCTTCCATTATCTTAAGGTCTTTCAAACCTTCTTCACCAGTTATATGATTGGGTAATGGTTGGTTCGCAAGTATCAGTTTTCCCATGCCGTCCAGTTGCGCGGTTTGCTGATTAATGTCGGGAAAATTCAGCGGGCCATTGCTTGTTTTGCCAACGAACGGGCCATAACTAATTGCAGGACTTAACTCAAACTGGCCCTGGTCTGCAGAAACAAAAACCCTGTCAACATTACAATTATACGTGCTTGAACAATTGGCAACAGCTCCGCCGGGAAATTCCAATTGCCACATAACAGATGCTTCCACTTCAGTAAACAATGTGGCGTTAGTTACGGGACCAAACTGTGCAGTAACAGCAACAGGTTCTTCGCCTGTAACATAGCGGCTGCATTGAACGCAATAAATGCCCACATTCATTAACGGGCCGCCGCCTGAAAGCGCTTTATGCAAACGCCATTGATTGGCGTCTGTAACATTATAACCCAACGAAGCTTCAATCAAACGCACAGGCCCGAAGACTTTTTCCTGGCCCAATCTTTTTAGTTCAAGATTGTAAGGTTCGTAATGCAAACGATAACCGATCGCTAACTGCACGCCTGCTTTTTTACACGCAGCGATCATCGCTTCACAATCTTCAACTGATGTTGCCATCGGCTTCTCGCATATAACATGTTTGCCTGCCTGTGCCGCACGGATTGTATATTCTTTATGCATTGAATTGGGCAACACAACATACACAACATCTATATCTTTATTCTGCGCGATGGTATCAAAATTTTCATAGTTATAAATATTCTTATCGGGAATATTATATTGCTTTTTCCATTGCTCCGCTTTAGCCGGATGGCCGGTAATAATACCTGCAAGATTGCAATATGCAGAAGTGGCAAAACCATCAGCAAGAATGCCTGCATAATTGCCTAAACCACACAATGCGATATTCAGTTTTTTACCGTCATACTTTTTAATACTCTTTATTGGAACGAATGATGATAATGTTGCTGCAGTTGTTGTTGCGCCAACTGCCAATCCTGTATTTAAAAGAAAAGACCTGCGTGAAATTTTTTTCATAGCCCTGGTTTTTATTTTAAACTTACGCCAGCAAAGTTTAAAGAACTGCAAAATAATTTGAAAGGCAATTGTTGCATCTTGCACGATTTAATTTTATAAAAACAATTCATGGGCGAAGCAGAGATAAATGCATTCAATAAAACCATCATTATTCATTCGCATATTATTACTTATGGCAACGTTGCGAATGAACAACTCACTGAATCAATAAGAGATGAAATTGAAACCATGTGGAATGAACCACAAGGTTTCATCAATATAAAGCGTGATTCATTTCTTGTTCGTTTTCACATAACCTCAGAGTTGAAACCGTTTATAGATATAGATGAAATTGTGATGAACACGGATGCATGCAATAATTATTTCCGTATTGAAGAATATGCAAGTGGCAATATTTCTTTTGTTGACGGGCCTGGCAGCAACACCGGTTATTTCATGCTTGAAAATTTATACAAAGGTTCAACAACAGCAGCGCATGAATATGGCCACACACTTGGTCTTGAGCATCCATTCGATCTTGATATCCGCGGTAAAGGTGTCCCCGCAATTATGTACCCGAGAGGAACGTTAGTGGATGCGCAATATCAATATGATCCTTCAAAACCTGCAGGTGTAAAAGGCGGAACAATGCACCCGATGTATCGCAAGGTTTTTAAAGAAGATATTGCTGCGTTGAGATTAGAAAGGCTTCGTTTCAAAAATGATAAAGCTGTTGTTGGCGATTTTACGAATGTATACCATCAGCAACACGGCAGGCCCAATCCAAATAACATGACCGCAGATGCTTTGTGATTATCATTAATGATTATTTAAAGATAGCCGCTTGTTCATTTTTGGTATATTTACTGCTGCTATCCTTCAAATAACATTTATGTTCAATGAAATTCTACAGCTTGTAAAAGAGCACCTGGGAAACTCTCCTGAAATTGCGAACCAAATACCGGATGATAAAAAAGACGCTGTTTATAATGAGATATCTACTCATCTACACAGCGGATTAAAAAATGATCAGTCTTTACCTGGCGGAACGGGAAATATTTTATCAATGCTTGAAAATGCAGTTTCGTCAGATAACCCGCTCGTGCATGCAATTGAAGGCGGAATTGTGGGAAGCCTTGCCAGTAAGTTTGGATTATCACCTGCAATCACGGGTGCTGTTGCCGGCGCTTTACCGGGCCTGCTTCAAAAATATGCCCACAGGGCAGCAGATCCGAATGATCCAGGCATAACATTAAACCAACCGGAAACATTACCACCGCAGAACAAACCTGAGTGATGTAATTTCTTTCACTAAAACATATAATATGAAACACCTGAAATTTGCAGCATTGCTTTTGTTCTTTGCTTCAAGCATTGCTATGTTTTCCTGCAAAGGAAAATCCAGTACAACAAATACTGACACTACAGAAATAGCACCGCCTGTTGATACAACAACGATGCAGCCTGCACCTGTAGTTATTTCTCCCGATGATTCCCTAAACTCAATGGTTAAAGATGCTATTAAAGATTATCCCGGCGTTAATGCCGCAGTAAGCAATGGTGAAGTAACGCTTACCGGTGATATCACCCGCGATAAACTGCCAAAACTTATGATGGCAGTTAACGCAATACATCCGAAAAAAGTGAACAATAATTTAACCATCAAAAAATAATTTTATGGCATTGCAAGACAAGTACAAAGAATTGATCGATGCTGCGAATGCAGCAGCCGTAAGCAATTTGCAGGTACGTGAACAGGATAATGTTTTATATGTTGATGGCAGCACATCAAATGGCAGTGTTAAAGATGACCTGTGGAATATTTATAACAAGATTGATCCTGATTTCAGGAGCGGTGACCTTGTGCTTAATATTGATGCATCTGCTGCTGCCGGAACCAAGGCAAAGGTTACTACAGAGTCATCTAACTTAAATATTCGTAAAGGCCCGGGCACCGACCAGCAAATAATTGGTAAAGCTGCACATGATGAAATAGTGAATGTAGTCAGCAGGCCGAATGAACAATGGAGCCTGATACGCACAGATAAAGGAGAAGAAGGTTATGTGTATTCGCAATATCTCACGCAGGTATAATCAGGCAATATTATAAAAAGCAAAAAGTCCATCTCGCGATGGACTTTTTTTGTCAGTCATAGGTAGCATTGTAATTAATGTTTTCAGAGAGTACATATCTATCGTAAATAAAATAACCAGGGAAACATTCCTGTTTAAATAAATTATGAATGTGCGGTTTTCATTTTAAATAAACCTTACCAAAATCTTCTTTATCGTGAATTTATACATAGTAGCTTTGGCGCTATGTGGATGATCTGCAAAAAAGAATGGAATCAATTCTTCAGCAGCCTTACCGGTTATATTGCATTGATTGTTTTTCTTCTGTTAAACGGTTTAATATTTTTTGTTTTCCCTTCATCAAGCCTGCTTGATTTTGGTTATGCTTCGCTTGATGGTTTCTTTTCACTTGCACCATGGGTATTATTGTTTCTGATTCCAACCATAACGATGCGCAGCCTTGCAGATGAATACAAAGGCGGCACATTTGAATTATTAAAAACATTGCCGCTCACTTCTTCGCAAATTGTTTGGGGAAAATTCTTCGGCGCGTTGTTGATCGTATTGCTTGCGTTAATTCCAACAACCATATATTCATTTTCATTGCAGCATTTAAGCGCAGCCGGCGGCATTGATGTGGGTGCCACAACAGGCAGTTACATTGGGTTGTTTTTATTGGGTGCTGTTTTTACTTCTGTTGGTTTGTGTGCCAGCAGTTTTACCAACAATACAGTTATTGCATTTATCAGCGGTGCTTTTGTTTGTTTGATCTTGTACACAGGATTTGATGCCATCAGCCAGTTATCTTTTTTTTCAAACGGGCTTGATTATTATGTGCAGATGCTCGGCATCAACTTTCATTATAAAAGCATAAGTAAAGGTGTGATTAATATAAGAGATATAATCTACTTCTTCGCCATTATTATTTTTTTTATTGCTATTACAAAACGAAATATTGAAAGCAGGTAATGAAAGTGCATGCAACTCCTATAAGAAGAAAATACGGCCCGCTTGTATTGCTTGTTGTGTTGTTGGCTGTAATATTTGCATCCAATGCTTTGCGTTACCGTATTGACCTTACTGCAGAAAAACGTTTCAGCTTAAATGAGTCAACAAAAAAATTATTAAGCAATGTTGATTCAACCGTAAACATTACTGTTTTTCTTGCAGGGGATTTGCCTTCTGATTATAAAAAACTAAGCATTGCCACTAACGATCTGCTTTCCGAATTCAGAGACCTCAGCAATAATAATATTCATTTCAAATTTGAAAAGCCGGGAGAGAATTTAAGTGACAGTGACCGCATGCATTTATACGACAGCCTGCAGCACATGGGTGTTGTGTTTGAACAAAACACGGATGCATCAACCAATGAAAAATCAACACAGCAATTAATTATTCCCGCCGCCATTGTTGAATATGGAGGTTACAGGCCTGTTGCTGTTGACCTGCGCAGCAGCCGCACCGTTTTTAAAAATTATAATGTAGTGAATGATGAGCCGCAGGAAGATAAAGAAGCAACATTGAATGCAGCCGAGGCTTTGCTTGAGTATAAATTTGCAAACGCTATTGATAAACTCACACGAAAAAATGTTCCCACAGTTGCTTATTGCGTTGGCAATGGTGAAGCAGGCCCGCAAAATGTAGACGACCTTTTAAAAAGTTTGAACAGTGATTATCGTCTTGCATTGTTTGATTTAAGCCAGGCGTATCCAAATCCGCAATTCATCAATACATTACTGATAGTAAAACCTACAGTTCCTTTTACTGATGAAGACAAGCTTAAGCTTGATCAATATGTAACCCACGGCGGAAAAATTATCTGGTGTATTGATAAGTTATATGCAGAGCTTGATAGTTTAATGCGCAGCCAGGCAGATTTTGTTGCGTTTGACCGCAACTTAAACCTGGACGATATTTTATTCCGTTATGGTGTGCGCATCAACGGCAATCTTTTACAGGATCTAAACTGCAGTAAGATTCCGTTGGTTACAGGTTATAATGCAGATGGAAGCCCGCGCATGCAACGTTTTCCATGGCCATATTACCCATTTCTTTCAGCACCCAACAATAACATTGTATCTAAAAATTTAGACCGCGTTTTATCCATCTTTCCTTCAAGCATTGATACGATAAAAGCGCCTGGTATTACAAAAACAATTTTATTGTCGAGTGATACATCAAGCCGATTGATCAGTTCGCCCGCTATTGTAAGTATTAATAAAATAATGGATGACATCAGCACTGAAAACTTTGCATCCTACGATGAACATTATATTCCTGTTGTTGTTTTGCTGGAAGGAAAATTCAACTCACTGTATGCAAACCGTGTTACACAAAGCGTGAAAGATTCTGTTGGTAAAGCATTAGGGCAACCGTTTGCATCAATCAATACAAATCCGACACAACAAATTGTAATGAGTGATGCAGATATTGTAACCAACGAAGTAAGCAACACTACCGGACCATTACCAATGGGCGAACTGCCATTTGAAAATTACCGCTTTGCCAACCGTGAATTCTTTCTGAACTGCGTTGATTATTTAACCAGCACCAGCGGCATATTTGAAAGCCGTAATAAAGATTTTACGCTTCGTCTTTTAGACAAAAAGAAAGTTGAAGACCAAAAGCTAAACTGGCAACTCATAAACATTTGCCTTCCCATCGCAATAATTATTTTATTCGGATTAATCTTCCAATGGAGAAGAAAAAATAGTTTTGGAATGTAATATTGCAACACTATGTCAAGAGATACGATCAGCTATATTGTTTTCGGAATAGTATTATCGCTCGCATTAGTGCTTGATTTAGGACTGCTGAGTAAAAAAAATAAAAAGGTTACTTTAAAACAAGCCTTGCAGCAAACTATTTTCTGGGTAATACTTGCACTGGCTTTTTTTGCATTCTTATGGATTGAAGATGGCCACAAACCTGCGCTCGAATATATAAGCGCTTACTTAATGGAATGGAGCCTGAGCATCGATAATATTTTTGTATTCATTTTAATTTTCACTTCTTTTTCTGTTGATGAAAAATATTACTCGCGCGTTTTGCTGATAGGCATTTTAATGGCAATTATATTTCGTGTGGCGTTCATCACAATCGGCGTAGCATTGGTGCAACGCTTTGAATGGATACTATACATCTTCGGTGTATTCCTCGTTTATACCGGAATCAAAATGTTCTCTTCAAAAGAAGAAGATGAGTTTAATGCAGAAACATCAGGTGCGTACAAATTTGTAAAAAGAATTTTCCCGATAACAAATACGGATGGCGGCGGCAAATTCCGGATAACAGAAAACGGCAAACGCATGTACACCACTTTGTTTGTTGTTGTAATGATGCTGGCAAGCATTGACCTTGTGTTTGCATTGGATTCAATACCTGCAGTAATGGGTATTTCAAGAGACAGGATGGTAATTTACACTTCAAACATTTTTGCAGTACTTGGTTTGCGCAGTTTATTCTTTTTACTAAAAGGCGCCGTTGCAAAATTTGATTATTTACAACAAGGCATTGCTATTGTGCTTGTGTTCATCGGCGTTAAAATGCTTTGTGCACATTGGGTTGAGCAATGGATTGATTCCAACACACAAATATTTATTTCACTCGGTGTTATACTTGTCTGCATTACCAGTTCTATTTTGTTTTCAATGTATAAGAACAAACAAAAAGCAAAAGCAGAAATCAACCGGTAAATTCTTTGAATTAATCTTTTTTGGTTACCGGCAAATGAACTGATAGCATCTTCGTGGAGCCTGTCCCGCACCCGATGCGGGATCGCAACACTGCAACTGCAGTTCAGGTATTGAACTTCAGTTTCCTGTTTAAAGCTTTTAATTAAAAACAATCGCTTTTTATTTATCCTGCACTGGCATTATTGCCCCCATTATCTTCAGGGCTGTCTTTATCATCTTTATCTTTCTTAAAATCAAGTTTGCCAAACTTCCATGTAAAATTCACGCCAAAAGAACGGAAAGGGATTTCGCGTACACTGTTGGTTATAAAATTTGTTCCGTATAAAATAGTTGGCTGCTTTACATATTCACTAAGGAAATTGGTAGCAGTAAATGCAATGCTTGCTTTTTTATTCCACAGTTGTTTGCGTGCTGCAAGCGTGTAAGATGTGAAGGAAGGATATTTCCCCTGCAGTTCATTTCTTGCCGAATTAAAGTTGCCAAAAAATTCTGCCGATAAAGTTTTGCTGAACTGATACGTTGCATTCAGATTGAAGCGGTAATTATAACTCACCGGGCTTCTGCCTGAATCAATATTGTTCAATATATGCCTCCTGAAAAAGAAAACATTTGTTCTCAGGTTAAGCTTATCATTCAATTTTAATGTTCCGAAAAAACTAATGCCTGCATTTTTTTCAACACCAACATTTTCTCTTGTGTTTACAGAAACATTTTTATACACTGTATCGCCAACCGGTAACGAAGTATAAAAAGTTGTGTAAGGTTGAATATCGTCATTGCTTACGCGATAAAAAGCGCTAACCATAAAAGAACCAAACTGGCCATAATCATGATTGTATGCAAGTTCAATGCGGTTGCCTGTTTCAGGCTTTAAATAAGGATTGCCTGCCGTAATATTTTTAGGATCACTTGTATTAATAAAAGGATTCAGGTCTTCGTAATCAGGCCGGTTAATACGCTTTGAATAATTCAGTTTTACGCTTTGATTGTTGGGCAATTTCTTAAGCAAATAAAACGAAGGAACCCAGGTATTATAACCTGGCGTTGAAACCTGTTGCTCAGCCTGTGAAAAATATACATTGATCTCCGTGCGTTCAAACCTGGAACCTGCTTTTACATCAAACCATGTGCTTACAGGAAAACTTAATTCAGCGTAAGCTGCATACACTGTTTGTTTATAGCTCAGGTAATTGGATAAAGAACTATCATAAAAATAGTTCTTGCCAACAGGGTCGAGCGCGTATATATCGGAGTTGCTGGTATTATTATCGAATGTAAAATCAGCGCCTGCATCAAAGTTCACTTTGTCAGAAAAAGGTTGTGTGTAATCTATTTCAAGTTCAGTTTCCCTTTGTTTTCCTGCATTGTTATTATTGATGCCATAAAAAACAGAATCGTGCGGCAATAAAGTCTGATAATTATTCACGCCATAATTATTGTTGCCAAGGCTTGTGCTTAAATCTACTTCAAGCGACTGGTCTTCTTTTTTAAACGTGCGCTTATAATCAAGCTCTGCGTCTACAGAGTGAAATACAAATTTGTTACTGAAATTATTTGTAGAAAGTATATCTGTGATGGCTGAATCATTGTTGAATGGAATTGATTTCTGTTCCTGGCCTGTAACTCCGTGACCCGAATTTTGAAACCTGTTATAGTTTACGTTTCCGTTGAAGTTATTATACTTTTTAAACGTCCAGTCAAAACCCAAACCGGATTGTACGCCGTATCTTTTAGTTTTTGGTTCGCTTTGCTGGCTTAACAGGTTAACCACTTTTGCAGTTGTGTCTGTTGTGGTGCGCAGCGATGAAGAAGGTGTTACTGCAGCAAGCCTTCCGTTGGCACTGGCAAAAGCATTCAAACCAAAATTGCCCCTGCGCATAGTTATATTGAATGAGCCGTTCTCAAGCCTTGTTCCCACCGATGCAGACAGGTTACCATTAATACCCTGCACTCTTGATTTTTTCAGAATGATATTGATGATGCCACCCATGCCCTGTGCATCATATTTTGCCCCGGGATTGGTTATGACTTCTATGCTTTTTATCTGGCTTGAAGGAATGGATTGCAACACATCGGCAATGTTGCTGCCGAATGCAGTAGATGGTTTGCCATCAATTAAAAAACGGATGCCGCTGTTGCCGGCAAGTTCAACATTACCATCAGCATCAACAGAAACCTGCGGCACTTTTTTCAACACATCTGTTGCAACGCCGCCTTGAGATGTAATGTCGTTCTCTGCATTGTAAACGATCTTATCAATTTTTGTTTCTACCAGTTTTGTTTGTGCCGTAACAACAACATCTTTCAAAGTATTGTTGCTTTTTTGCAAAACAACAATGCCAACACTTTGCGGAATATGACTTTCACCAACACGAAAACCATTCATTATTTTTTTTGTGTAACCAATAGATTCGAATGAAATAATATAAGCGCCTGCATCAACACCTGTAATTTTAAAATAGCCGAGGCTGTCGGTTGTTGAACCATTTATCACCTTCTTTGTTGCAGCATCAGTTAAAGTAATGGTTGCATATTCAACGGGTAGTTTTGAAATGCTGTCAATAATGCTGCCTGCAATAATATTATTGCTTTGCGCATGCATCGCCGAAAGGAAAATAAAATTTATTGTAAAAAGTACAATTATTTTTTGCATCAGGAATTATAGCGATTAGAACCTGGAAATAAGATACCGGTTTGCTGCTTGTGCAGCAAAAATACCATGATGCCCTTAACCTAATTGTTAATAAATCATAATAAAGTATTTGCAGCGAAAAGCGGTTTAAAGTTTTGAATGTTTGCAAAACAAAACGGGTAATTAGTTTTTAGCTAATCACCCGTTTTAAATAATTTATGCAGGCGTAGTTTTAGAATGGATTTTCATCCTCAGCATTACCAAATGCATCGTCGTTCATCCGGCTGCCTTTTTGAATAAACAATTTTGCTCCGGCATCTCCACCTTGTGATGAATCAGGCGGCAATGGTTTCCAGTTTTTTCCCGGCGATGCAGAAGCATTATCATCACCATCCCATTCTTCAAATTTTTGTATATGCAACAATGCACGCAGTTTAATGGTATCAAGCGCGCCGTTACGATGCTTGGCAATTTTTATATGTGTTTCGCCACGTGTGCTTTCGCCATGTTCATTGGAGAAATTCTCATAATATTCAGGACGGTAAATAAACATAACCATATCAGCATCCTGTTCAATTGCGCCTGATTCGCGCAGATCGCTCAATTGCGGCATCTTACTTTCTTTACGCGTTTCAACAGCACGGCTTAACTGGCTTAAAGCAATTATAGGAATGTTCAATTCTTTGGCAAGCGCTTTCAGGTTTCTTGAAATATTGCTTATCTCCTGCTCACGGTTAGCGCCACGGTCCCCAACCCCGCTCATCAACTGGAGGTAATCTATAATTATCAATCCAACATGGTGTTTGTTTACCAGCCTTCTTGCCTTAGCGCGAAATTCAAAAATGTTCAGCGCAGCTGTATCATCAATAAATATTGGTGCCTGTTCTAATTTTTTAATACCCTTTGTATGCAATTGCTGGTACTCGTATTCTTCCAGTTTGCCGCGTGCAATCTTTTCAAGTGCAATTTCACTTTCTGCTGAAAGTATACGTTGTACTAATTGCGAAGAGCTCATTTCAAGCGAGAACAGGCCCACCGGTGTTTTCTTAACAGGATTTAACGCAGCATTGCGTGCAAGATTTAAAGCAAGCGCTGTTTTACCAACAGACGGACGCGCAGCAAGAATAATAAGATCGGTTGGTTGCCAGCCATAGGTAATGCGGTCAAGGCTTGAGAAGCCGCTGGGCACACCGGAAATATCTTCTGTTTTATTGCGTAACTCGTCAATACGATTAATAGTCTTCGCCAGCGCATTACCAATATCCTCATAATTTTTCTTGAGGTAATTATTGGTGATGTTGAACATTTTCGATTCGCTGTCATCCAACAGATCAAAAACATCGGTGCTGTCTTCATAAGCATCGCTGATAATTTCGCCGCTGATGCGGATAAGTTCTCTTTGGATAAATTTCTGCAATACGATGCGTGCATGTGCTTCAATATTGGCAGTGGAAACAACTGCATTGGTAAGCTTGGTGATGTAATACGGCCCACCAACTTCTTCCAGTTCCTCGCTCTTTTTTAGTTCTTCCACCACAGTCAGCATATCAATGGGTGTGCTCTGTTGCGCCAGTGTTTGAAAGGTCTTGAATATGCGTTGATGCGCATCTACATAAAAACATTCAGGCTTCAAAATCTCAATTACGTTATCAAAAGCACTTTTTTCAAGCATTACTGCGCCAAGCACAGCTTCTTCAAGCTCTTTTGCCTGTGGCGGCAGTTTGCCATAAACCATTGTGCTGAGGTCAATAGACGATTTTCTCCTGGTTCTTCTGTCTTTATTTTGGTTTACAATATCCATTGTGTTATCAAAAATTTATTGGGTTAGTTACCTGCTTTTTAATATTACGAAATCGTTAAGCCCATGTTTCGAAATTGTTATGTGAAAACGGGGCAACGAATTAAACAGTAAATCATGGCATCAAAAAATTTTATTTCATTTAAACTTATCAAATGTTAATCCACATGTTTCAAACAAAAAAACTTGGTTATCCACTACAATCTTGTGTGTTTTTAACAGAAATAAAAAGTTTTAAAAGAATTGCCCACAACTATCCACATCAATTGGTGCAAAAACATTTTTTTGATTTAATGGCGACTTTAAAAAAAAATGGCTATCTGTGTTCATGAATTTTAACATGAAACTGCTTTTTCTAAAAATTTATTATCTGACCGGGAACAGATAATTTTCATTAAAGGTTAAGTATGTACCACTACCTGCCGCCTACTGTGTACCCACAGGTTTTTGCCTGACACTTTTTCAACTTTTCGTATAAGACACGATATACTAATTCATATCAACAAGCTCATTTCTTCGATATAACTTCGATATAACTTCGATCGATTGGATCGAAGAAATATCGTAGAAACATCGGTTATATTTCGAAGAAATAAGCTTGAAGGTATCTACCGGCTACGAGGCTGGTTTGAATACAGCAAGGTTTTGCCCAGGTTGTTTGAAAGAAGAATTATTTACTGATTTTTAGAAGACGTTGTTTCTCAGCCGAAGCTTTAAAGATGTGGGTACACGGCAGACCTGCCGCGCCTGCACCACACAGAGCTTATTTAATTGAGTAATTGCCGTAATATAACCGCCATTTATTCGCTCCTAAAGCGAATAAATACCGAATATATACCGAGTTTATAGCGAGTAAATACCGAAGAAATGAGCTTGTTGGTTCTAAACTATATTTTTGCAGTGTATGAAGATATCTTATAACTGGCTTTGCAATTATTTACCTGAGCAGGTTGAACCGGAGAAATTATCAGAAATATTAACCTCGCTTGGACTTGAAGTTGAATCATTGGAACATTTTGAAAACATTAAAGGTGGATTAGAAGGATTGGTTATTGGCGAAGTATTAAGCTGCGAACAACATCCCAATGCGGATAAGCTTAAAATTACTAAAGTTGATATTGGCAGTAGCGAAACTTTGCAAATAGTTTGTGGCGCTGCGAATGTTGGTATTGGCCAAAAAGTAATTGTAGCACAGGTGGGTGCAACAATTTATCCAGTTAATGGCAATCCTGTTACTATGAAAATTGCCAAAATAAGAGGCATAGAAAGTTATGGGATGATATGCGCTGAAGATGAGATCGGGTTAAGCGATAATCACGAAGGCATTTTAATATTACCACCTGGTACCGAAAAAGGCAAACCTGCAAAAGATATTTTTGAACCTTATTCAGACTGGATTTATGAGATTGGTTTAACACCCAACCGTACGGATGCAATGAGCCATATTGGTGTTGCCAAAGATATTTGCGCCTGGCTTTCTTATCATCAAAATAAAATTATACAACCAATAATACCTTTCGAAAATATAATTGAAGCAGATAATTTAAAAACCGGTTTCGAAGTAATTATTGATAATACCGACGATTGCAAACGTTACTCTGCACTTGTAATTAATAATATTAAAGTAGATGAATCTCCTGCATGGCTACAAAACTCTTTGAAAGCAATCGGTCAACGCCCGATCAATAATATTGTTGATATAACAAATTTTGTTTTGCATGAAACCGGGCAACCGTTGCATGCATTTGATGCGGATGCTTTAGCATCGAAAAAAGTTGTTATTAAGAATTTACCGGAAGGTACCATTTTTAAAACACTGGATGATGTTGACAGAAAATTAAGTGCAACCGATCTGATGGTATGCAATGATGATGAACCGGTTTGTATTGCGGGCGTGTTTGGTGGTATTAAAAGCGGTGTTTCAGATAAAACTATAAATATATTTTTAGAAAGCGCATGGTTTAGTCCTTCAACAATAAGAACAACATCATTACAACATGGATTAAGAACGGAAGCTGCCATAAGATTTGAAAAAGGTGTTGATATATCAGGAACGGTAAATGCACTTTCAAGAGCAGCAGAATTGATAGCAGAAATAGCAGGTGGCAATGTAAGTGGTGGAATTATTGATGTTTATCCCGTTCCCGCAATTAAGAAAGAAATCACTTTAAAGTATGATTATTTAAAAAAGTTAAGCGGCAAAAAGTATGCTTCAACTTTAGTAAAAAATATTTTATCTGTTCTGGAATTTGATATTTTGGAAGAAAACGAACAGGGCATAAAAGTAGCTGCTCCTTTTAGCAAGGCAGACGTATCAATACCTGCGGATATAGTTGAGGAAATAATACGGGTTGACGGGCTTAACAATATTGATATTCCTTCAACCATTACTGTTACTCCTTCAGTGCAGGAAAATGTTTTGGGATTACAGCTAAAAGAAAAACTGGCCCAAATGCTTTCAGGGCTTGGGTTTAATGAGATAATTACTAACTCTATAACAAACAGTAAAAACTTTAGCGAAATAACTTTATCACCGGCTGTAAAGTTGCTGAATAATTTAAGTGCAGACCTTGATATAATGCGGCCTTCTATGCTTGAGACCGGGCTTGAGATTCTTTCTTATAATATCAACAGGAAAAATAATAACCTGCGCTTTTTTGAGTTGGGAAAAATTTATCAGCATCAAAACAATGCTTATAATGAAACTGAGAAGTTTTGTTTTTGGGTAACCGGAAAAAAACAAAATACCAACTGGAAACAGCAGGTTATAGAAGCAGATTTCTTTACTGCAAAGGGCATAGTTATTGCTTTGCTTGAAAACATCAATATAAAAAATATTGTTTTTGAAGAAACGCATTCATCGGATGAAGGGAATTTTCAAACTATCAGGACGCAGAGAAATGAACTTGGAAAACTTTTGCAGGTAAACAATTCTTTATTGCAAAAATTCAGTATTAAACAACCTGTGGTTTATCTTGAACTTAATACGGAATCTTTGATAAAAGCAGCTGAAGCAGAAGATATTTTGTATAAAGAAATACCACAATTCCCCGGTGTGGAAAGAGATCTTTCGATAGTTGTAAATAAAAAGATCAATTATCAAAATGTGATGACTGCTTTAGATAGTTTGCATTTGCGTTTCTTACAACATTATAACCTGTTTGATATTTATGAAGGCGAAAACCTTGGAGGCGATAAGAAATCTTTCGCTATAAATTTCAGGTTCCAGAATAAAGAAAAAACGCTTACAGACAGCGAAGTAGAAACAGATATGAAAACGATAACCAATAAATTAATAAACGAATTACAGGCTGAAATAAGACAATAAATATTATTCATTTTATTTTTTATGGACGATTTGCATGCCGATATAAAAGAGTTACAGGAAAATATACAAATGCTTTTAAAAGAATTTGCTGACGTTAAAAAACAAAATGAGCATCTGAAACAGCAGGTTACTCAAACTAAAAAAGAGCTTACTGAAAAGGACAAGTCAATTGAACTGCTGCAGCAAAAGTTTGTATCTAACCGGATCTCCGAATTATACGATACAGAGGATAAAAAGATCTTAAAAGCAAAGATTGATGTGTATTTAAAAGATATTGAAAAATGCCTTTCGCTTCTCAACACATAAATTATGGAAGAATTAATACCAATAAATGTAGTTGTTGGTGATAGAAATTATCGTTTAAAAGTCAAGCCTGGCGATGAAGAAAATCTGCGTAAGGTTGTAAAGATCGTGAACGCAAAACTGCTGGAATTTAAAACAAACTTTTCCGGGAAAGACATGCAGGATTATATTGCAATGGTATTACTTTGGCTGGCAACAGAACAGCCCTCAACTGTTTCTTCCAACCAGGATCTACAGGATATTTCGGGTAAATTGAAAGCCCTTCAGAAGAGCATAACAGAAAATTTAAACAAATAAAAAAGTCCCGTTCAAAAATGAACAGGACTGATTCTGAAAAAGTCCCCGAAAATAGATCAGCCTATTGGCTTAAATAAGTTTTCATTTTACAGCTATCATCAACCATCAACGGTTAATTTTGGCTACGGCCCTCCAACGGATAAAGTCTATTAAACCTTATTTTATGTTATTAGTTTTCTTTTGATACGTGCTTAAAAACGGGTAACCTGTTATTTCAAATCAAGTGCCATTACATCTATAGGAGTTTTAAGTGTTGATTATCAATGTTTTAATTATTTATGGTATAAGTTTAATTCCCAAAATGAAAAAAATCATTCCTAAATTGAATCAAAAATCACTTTTAGCAATCTGGCGGTTGATAATTAACTTCGCAGGCTAACAATTATTATATAATATGTTTTCAATCTTATTAAATGGATATAACTAGCATAATTACAGGATTAATAGCTTTAATAGCAGGTATTGTACTCGGAAAACTTCTTTTTGCAAAAAACACGCAGCGAAAAATTGAAGAAGCTGAAAATCAATCACAACAAATACTTTCTGAAGCTCAACTAAAAGCAGAAACGCTCAAAAAAGAGAAAATATTAGAAGCAAAAGAAAAATTTGTACAACTTAAAGCTGAATATGACAAAGAAGTTTTAGAGCGCAACAGGAAAATCAATGATGGAGAAAACCGCATAAAGCAAAAAGAGATTACACTTAATCAAAAAGAAAGCTCCTTTGAAAGGCAAATAAAGGAAAATGAGGCCATTAAAGAAAATCTTAACCGCCAGCTTGAAGTGGTGGCTCAAAAGAGAAACCAGCTTGAAAAGCATCAGGAAGAGCATATAAAAAGACTTGAAAAAATTGCCGGTCTTACCGCTGAAGAAGCAAAAACCCAGCTAATAGAAAGTTTAAAACAGGAAGCGCAAACGCAGGCTTTGCAATTGCAACAGGAAGTAATTGAAGATGCGCGTCAAAAAGCAAACAAAGAAGCGCGCAAAATCATTATTCAATCTATTCAGAGAACTGCGGCGGAACAGACTATTGAAAATACAGTCACTATTTTTAATCTGGAAAGTGACGAAATCAAAGGCCAGATAATCGGGCGTGAAGGAAGAAATATACGCACCATTGAAGCGGCAACAGGTGTTGACCTGATTGTTGATGATACGCCGGAAGCAATAGTCCTTTCTTCATTTGATCCTTTACGCCGTGAGATAGCACGTTTAAGCTTGCAAAGATTGGTTGCGGATGGAAGAATTCATCCTGCTCGTATAGAAGAGGTTGTTGAAAAAACGCGCAAACAATTAGAAGAACAGGTGATGGAAATTGGTGAGCGCACAGTTATTGAACTGGGCATTCATGGTTTACACAAAGAACTTGTTCGCATAGTTGGTAAAATGAGATTTCGTTCTTCTTATGGACAAAACCTGTTGATGCACAGCCGCGAAGTAGCAAATTTATGTGCTACAATGGCTGCGGAATTAGGGTTAAGCCCAAAACTTGCAAAGCGAGCCGGACTTCTGCACGATATAGGCAAAGTTCCGGATGAAGAAACAGAATTAAGCCATGCATTATTAGGAGCTAAACTCGCTGAAAAATATGGTGAGAACCCTGCGGTAGTAAATGCTATTGGTGCCCATCACGATGAAATGGAAATGCAATACATTATCTCACCAATTGTTCAAAGTTGCGATGCAATAAGTGGTGCAAGGCCCGGTGCAAGAAGAGAGATAATGCAGCAATATCTTCAAAGAATAAAAGATCTTGAAGCACTGGCAATTGGATATAGTGGCGTGGAAAAAGCATATGCGATCCAGGCAGGCAGGGAATTAAGAGTTATTGTGGAAGCTGATAAAATTTCTGATACAGAAAGCGATAAACTGAGCTTTGAAATTGCGCAGAAAATACAAAACGAAATGACTTATCCTGGTCAGATAAAAATCACTGTAATAAGAGAAAAACGAGCCATTAATGTTGCCCGTTAGTATTGTTAATAAAAAGTTTTAAAGCCTCAAAACAATTCATTTTATACTCTTTGGATAAGAGTTTTATTTGGAATTTCTTCTTGAGGTATATACCTTTGCCGTCCTTTAAAATATTCGGTTATGAATGCAGCAACGCAATTTATACATGAGCAGCTTACTATAAAAAAGCAACACCCCAAATTTAAAGCCGGGGATAATGTTACTGTTAACTATAAAATCATTGAAGGTGGTAAAGAACGTATCCAGAGCTTTCGTGGAGATGTTTTAAAGATCCAGGGAACAGGCGCCACTGCTGCATTTACTGTTCGCAAAATATCTGATGGTATTGGTGTTGAAAGAGCTTTTCCCTTCTTCTCTCCTAATGTAGAATCAGTAATTTTAAATAAAGTTGGTAAAGTACGTCGTTCGAAATTGTATTACTTGCGTAGCCGCAGCGGCAAGAGCGCAAGGATCAAAGAAAAAAGAATGTAAACGTATTCCCAAATCTTTGTTTGAAATTATTATTTCGAGCCCAGATTAATATTTCTTTTACCTTTGTTTCCTAAATAATTACTATGAGTAGTCCTGGTATATCCGAATGGGTCTTAATTATCCTAGCTGTATTAATTTTATTTGGTGGCAAAAAAATTCCTGAATTTATGAGAGGCCTAGGTAAGGGTATCCGTGAATTCAACGACGCGAAAAACAATGTACGTAAAGAACTTGAGGATGGAATCAATGAAACTCCACAGTCTTCAAATAAAAGTTCTCAAACAACAACTACTACCACTCAGCCTTAATTTATTAAACAATTATAATAGCCTTTGTTGAGTTTTCATTCTGTCAAAGACTATCAAACATTATTAAGAAACGGCAAAACAACATGTGTTGATGCCGTTTCTTTTTATATTGATAGTATAAGAAGAAATAAGCATCTTAATGCTTTCCTTGAGGTTTACGAAGAAGAGGCTTTACAACGCGCCCGGTATCTTGATGAAAAACGCCTTAATGGAGCAACAACCGGGAAATTACATGGTGTTATAGTAGGATTGAAGGATGTTATCTGTTATAAAGAACATACAGTTTCTGCCGGCTCCCGCATTCTCGAAAATTTTACTGCAGTTTACAATGCAACAGTAGTTGAAAAACTGCTGGATGAAGATGCCATTATAATCGGAAGGCAAAACTGTGATGAATTTGCTATGGGCAGCAGTAATGAAAACTCTGCGTATGGCCCTGTTCTTAATTCTGTTGATAATACAAGAGTCCCTGGTGGCTCATCAGGTGGCTCTGCAGTTTCGGTTCAGGCTGATCTTTGTATGGTAAGCCTTGGAAGTGATACCGGTGGCTCTGTTCGGCAACCTGCAGATTTTTGCGGCATTGTTGGCTTAAAGCCTTCTTACGGACGTGTTTCAAGGTTTGGTTTAATTGCCTATGCATCTTCTTTCGATCAAATAGGGATTTTTGCAAAAAATATTTTTGATGCTGCTTTAGTGCTCGAAGTAATTTCCGGTAAAGATGAGTACGATAGCACTGCTGTTGATGATATCTTTCTATATAAAAAAGAAAAGCTAAATGATAAAGCTTATCGCATCGCATATTTCCCTTCAACGTTCAATCATTCAAGTCTTGATGCTGAGATTGCTGAAAAACAAAAAGGCTTTTTAAGAAAACTTCAGGATACAGGAATAGAGGTTGTGCCAATTGATTTTGATCTGATCGATTATATTGTTCCTGCATATTATATTTTAACTACTGCTGAAGCATCCAGCAATCTTTCAAGATATGATGGAATAAAATATGGTGCGAGCAACCGTGAAAAAGAAATCGAACTGCAAATCAATTCAACACGAAGCAATTATTTCGGAAAAGAAGTAAAAAGACGGATAATGCTTGGAACATTTGTGTTGAGTGAAGGCTACTACGATGCATATGTTTCGCAGGCGCAAAAAGTGAGAAGTATACTTTTAAACAAAGTGAATAAAATTTTTAAAGAAGTAGATGCTATTATTTCTTCGGTATCACCTACAACTGCGTTTACATTTGGTGAAAAAAGTAATGATCCGATAGAAATGTTTCTCGCAGATATTTATACTGTATTTGCAAATCTTGTTGGCATTCCCGGAATATCTGTTCCGTTATTCAAACATTCAAACGGAATGCCCTTTGGCCTGCAACTAATGGCTTCTCACCTAAATGAGTTAACTTTGCTGGCTCTCGCTGAAAAAATTTCAGCTATCAATGAAAGGCTTTAATGCCTTGTTATTAATTTTAAAAACTTAATAAAGTAATCATCGGCCTTTTTGAAAATGTTTATTCCAGGTTTATATATTAAAAAGACCGCAATAATTCTGTCAGGTATCATAATTAGTCTTTCGGCTTATTGTAACTATCAACCATCTTTTATTTTAAATATAAAAGATAGTAGTGGTATTGATACTTCAATAAAAACAAATGCTTCAATAAGGGTTGACAGTTCCAAAGTATTTAAAAGCCTTTTATCACCTGTTACAGCTAATAATTCATTGAATTATTCAATGAATGCAGAAGCAAAATTTTTTGCAGATGATTACATAAAAAAGCATACTGCTTATTTTAATAACATGAAGGTTTGGGCTAAACCTTATTTTGACTTATATGACCGCATTTTAACTTCTTATGGCATACCTGTTCAGCTTAAATATTTATCTGTAATTGAAAGCAGTTTAAGTTCAACAGCAGTATCATGGGCAGGAGCAGTGGGTCCCTGGCAAATAATGGATGGCACAGCGCGTGAACACGGTTTAAAAACAAATTATTATTCCGATGAAAGGCAGGATTATATAAAAAGCACTAATGCAGCTTGTAAAATATTAAAAGAATTATATACTAATTATAATGATTGGCTGCTGGTTATTGCTGCCTACAATGCCGGTTCAGGTGAGGTTAATAAAGCAATTGCAAAGGCACACAGTAAAAATTTTTGGGATATTCAATACTATCTTCCGCTTGAAACACGCAATCATGTAAAAAAATTTATTGCAACTCATTATTTTTTTGAAGGCGGCGGAAGTATAGCCACAGCTACCGGTAACCAAATTGCAAATGCAGATCTTAACAATAACATTTCTAAAGATGATTACTTACAACTTGCATCAAGTTGTACAACAATAAATGTTTATGGTAAATATAATTCCGTTGTTATTGCCAATACTTTAATGATGGATGCTTCAATATTTAATAAACTAAATCCCGGGTTTGATGATGCACTTGCAAAAGGTGATATCTATCCAATGCGTTTACCTTCAGATAAAGCAGAATTATTCCAGTCTGACAAATCCGACATATTAAAACAAAGTGTTGAACTATTCTTAAATAATTCTTCAGGCTCATCCTCTTTGCAAAACAAATAATTATTCAAGCGCTTCCCGCATTGCTCTTGCTTTTAATAAACATTCCTGGTATTCCTTTTCAGCATCTGCATAATATGTAATTGCGCTACCTACAAGAAAATTTAAATACCTGTTATCAGCATTATAAAAAATGCTTCGTATCACTACATTAAAATCGAAATTATTTTCAGGCGAAATATAACCAACACTTCCTGAATACAATTGCCGTTTTGTTTTTTCGTATTGTTCTATTAATTGCATAGCGCTGCGTTTTGGCGCCCCTGTCATCGATCCCATTGGAAAAGTTGCCTTTACAATATCAGCAAATGAAATGTCATCTTTAAGCGTGCCTGAAACAGTTGATATCATTTGATGAACCTGTGGAAAAGAATAAATGCCAAACAACTCTTCAACTTCAACAGAAGCAGGTTTACAAATTTTGCTCAAGTCATTTCGTACAAGGTCAACGATCATTACGTTCTCGCTTTTCTCTTTCTCATTATTGAATAACCTTATCTTCTCAAGATCATCAGCATTTGCATTCTTACTTCGTGCTGCTGTACCTTTTATTGGTTGAGAAAATATTTGATCATTGATCTTTGATAAAAACCTTTCGGGACTTGCGCACAGCAAATATTTATTATCAAGTTTATAAAAACATGAAAAAGGTGTTGGTGAAATTGTAAGCAGCTTTAAATATGTACTTAGTGGATTTACGTTAATGTTCTCAGCAAAAAATTCCAAGCAATAATTTATTTCATAACAATCGCCTCTTAGTATATGTTGCTGAAGCTTGCTGATAATTTCTATGTAGTCTTTTTCAGTTGATGCAGCGGTAATACTTATGTTTTTTTCAGGTGATATTTTATTGTTGACAAACGGTTGAGTAGTTATCTCATTAAATATTTTTGCTGGATTTCTTTTTATTGAATGAATAGTTAGTTTATCATTATTTAAATACAAAACAACTTCAGGAATAAAAAAATAAATATCAGGGAAACCAATTTTATTTAAATGCTTTGATTGAAGGTTTTCAATTTCGTTTTTCAAATCATATCCTAAGTGGCCAAATATCCATTCATTCTTATTTGCCTTACAAAAATCTTTGAGCTTTGAAAGTGTATCATTATTTTCTGAAAAAAATTTATATGCGCCAGCCGCTGCAATGCAATCATACTTATGATATTTATCTGCATAATCATGACTATCCATAAAACAACAAATGCTAAACTGATTTACCCAGTTTAGCATTCGCTGTTTGAATTCGTGAATTTTATCTACATAAAAAATGTCAATAATTCTATTCAAGAATAAAAATGTTTTTAGAAATCATCGTCATCGTCTTCATCAAAGCTACCCGAATCGTTGAAGAGATCGAACTCTTTTAAGTCATCGTCAAATTTCAAATCATCCTCTTCAGTGTCTGCGTCTTTTTTGCCACCAGACTTCTTTCCTTTTGATTTAGGAATATCAAATTCGTCAAAATCAGGATCCCATTCCTTGTCATCTTCTTCAGGTTTGTCCCATTCATCAACTTCATCATCTACTTCTTCGTTATCACCATCATCATCGTCTTCATCCTGTTTCTTTTTAGGACCTGATTTAGCTGGTGACGCTTTTACTTTCTTATCATCATCGTCTTCAATGTCTTCATCATCTTCCTCCATCTTTTTTGATTTGGAAGCACTCATATTGTCAGATTTTTCCACGCCTGATTGCGGATTTGTTTTTTTTATTTTGTCAGATTTAGATGCCATACTCAATTAG
>Ga0206973_1030_pt2 | contig 37722 bp, 40 predicted proteins | sample Alteio_BWOrgHeat_83_FD_152927 | JGI IMG/M metagenome (GOLD analysis project Ga0206973, IMG submission 152927) | Enriched cells from forest soil in Barre Woods Harvard Forest LTER site, Petersham, Massachusetts, United States -... | ecosystem: Environmental > Terrestrial > Soil > Temperate forest >...
GGAGTTTCTAAATGTAATTCCTGCGTCACTCATATTATGTTGAATGCCTGTTATGCCCATTGCCATTAAAGCAGAAAACCTTTCCAAAGCTTACCGCCTTGGCGAAATAGGCACCGGCACATTGCAAAGCGACTTTAAGCGCTGGTATGCCAAAACGCGTGGCAGGGAAGACCCTTTTTTAAAGATCGGTGAAACCAATGACCGCAGCGTTAAGGGCGAAAGTGATGTGGTATGGAGCTTAAAAGATATCAGTTTTGAAATTGAACAGGGTGATGCAGTGGGCATTATTGGTAAAAACGGTGCAGGCAAAAGCACTTTATTAAAAATACTCAGCAGGGTTACCAGCCCTACAACAGGAAAGATAACCGGTAACGGCCGTGTAGCCAGTTTGCTTGAAGTAGGTACCGGTTTTCATCCTGACCTTACCGGCAGGGAAAATGTTTACCTGAACGGTGCTATTCTTGGTATGCGCAAGAAAGAAATAACCCGCAAGTTTGATGAGATCGTTGCCTTTGCAGGTGTGGAGCGTTACATAGACACACCAGTTAAAAGGTATTCTTCAGGTATGTATGTGCGCCTTGCTTTTGCGGTGGCCGCACATTTGGAAAGCGAGATATTAATTGTGGATGAAGTGCTGGCTGTGGGTGATGCAGAGTTTCAGAAAAAATGTTTGGGTAAGATGAACGAGGTGAGCAAAGGAGAAGGTAGAACAGTATTGTTTGTGAGCCATAATATGGCTGCTGTAAAAACCTTGTGCGATAAAGGAATGGTACTGGAATATGGAAACCTTAAGTTTAATGGAAATGCAATCAATGCTGTAACGGTATATTTAAAAGGCGACGCAGAAACACGCAACCGCAAACTGTTCGGCAGTGAGTATGATACTGACATTTTTAATTTACATGAAATAACACTGAATGCAAAAGATGAATCACCGGATACTGCATTAGATGAATACCATGAAATAGATGTGAACATCAAGATCGATATCAAAAAAGATGCAGAGCGGTTGCATGTAACACTGGTGTTGAATAATGAACAGGGTGAGCCGATCTTTACATTCAGCCATATATCTGCTGACCTGAAATTAATGAACGGTTATAACCATTTGCTTTGTCAATTGCCAAAAGGGTTTTTAAATATTGGCAGTTATTATCTTTCTTTTTACCTGATACAGGATGCAAGAAAAGCTGTGTTTTCAGAAAAAGATATTATGTCTTTTGATGTACAGGAAGGGCAAAGAAATGTGGGTTCATGGATGGGAAGAGAGCCAGGATTGATCAAACCTATTTTTGACTGGCAACTAATTAATAAAAAAATTGAAATCCCTCGTTCGTAAAATAACAGATCGAATAGCGTATGCATTTGGCTATGTGAGAAAAAGCTCAGTGAACAAGCAACCGGTTATTGATGTATACAACAAGAATAACCTGCTCTTTATATTTTACAACGTATTAAAATCCGCAGGCTTTATTCCCAGACATATCGTTGATGTAGGTGCGAATCATGGTTCGTGGACGCGTGAGGCTTTGCAATATTTTCCTAACTGCAGGTTTACTTTACTTGAACCACAGGCAAACATGCGTGCATCGGTTGAAGATCTTTTACAGCATAATTCTCTGATAACATTTCATGCAGTGGGTGCGGGCAAAACAAAAGGAACTTTCAATTTTACAATTGTTGACAGAGACGACAGTTGCAGCTTTGCTTATACAATTGAAGAAGCGGCAAAGAATAACTTTCAACAAATACAAGTGCCTGTTGTAACCTTAAATGAATTTATAGTTGAACAACAACTTCCAATCCCCGATGTTATTAAAATTGATGCGGAAGGATTAGACCTTGATGTGTTGCAAGGCGCTAACAATTTCTTTGGTAAAACAGAAATATTTATGGTGGAAGCTGGCATAGTGAATAAACAATTCTCCAACAGCTTTCTAAATGTAATAAACTTCATGGATGAAAATGGTTACAGGCTGTTTGATATTACTGATCTCAACAGGCCATTTAATCCTGCAGTATTGTGGTTAACAGAACTGGCGTTTGTAAAAAAGAATGGAATGCTTGATTCTTTTAAATGGATATGATGATCAACGTAACCAAAACATTTCTTCCTCCTTTTGATGAATATGCTGCTGTATTAAAGCGCGCGTGGGATAAAGGCTGGATCACCAATAACGGTGAACTGGTGAGAGAGCTGGAAGAAAAACTGGAGCAATATCTCGGCGTAAAACATTTACTGTTTTGCAACAACGGAACCATTGCATTGCAAATAGCCTTAAAAGCATTGAATATAAAAGGCGAAGTAATAACAACGCCTTTTTCTTATGTGGCTACTACCGGCGCTATTCTCTGGGAGAACTGCAGACCTGTTTTTGTTGATATTGATGAAAAGAATTTTTGTATTGATGCCGCCAAGATCGAAGCTTCCATCACAGAAAATACAACAGCTATTCTTGCCACGCATGTGTATGGTTATGCCTGCAATGTTGAAGCCATTGAAAAGATCGCGCATAAGTATAAACTGAAAGTTATTTACGATGGCGCGCATGCTTTTGGTACAAATTACAAAGGCCGTTCGGTGTTGAGTTATGGTGACATCAGCACCTGCAGTTTTCATGCTACCAAATTATTTCATACGGCAGAAGGCGGATGTATCATCACCAATGATGACAAGCTTGCTGAAACAATCAGGTTGTATCACCAGTTTGGCCATATCGGCGATGAACATTTCTGTGTGGGTATTAACGGTAAAAGTTCTGAGTTACATGCTGCACTAGGGCTTTGCAACCTGAATTACATTGATGCAATATTGGCAAGCCGTAAACAGCAATGGTTGTATTATAAAACATTCTTGCAGCATACTTCATTGCAATTGCTTGAGGTAACAGAAAATAGTCCTTTTAATTATTCTTATTTTCCTGTTGTATTTGAAACCGAAACGCTATTACTGGAAATCATTGCAGCACTGAAAGAAAAAGAGATTTTGCCAAGGAGGTATTTTTATCCTTCATTGAATACATTGCCCTACATACAATACCAGCCTGTACCGGTATCTGAATCAATTGCCAAAAGAGTGTTGTGCCTGCCTTTATTTTATGAATTGGGGTCGGTAATCCAACACAACATAGTACAGGCTATTTTGAAAGTACACAGGCAACAGAGTTTATAAATAGCAATAAAAACTTATGGTGCATCCAGCTAGTATTGAAAAATTAAAAATTGCTTTTCTCGGGGGTGCTATAAATTCTGCTGTTGGCAGCGCCCATTATTCAGCAATAAGATTAGTAAACCAATTTGAGCTTGTTGCAGGTTGCTTTAGCCTGGATAAAGAATTTAATCAAAGAACAGCAGAACAATATCACGTTGGTTTAAATCGTATTTATAACAACATAGACGAACTGATAGAAAAAGAAAAGAACAATTTAAATGCAATAGTTGTATTAACGCCAACTGATCAACATGCCGAACATGTAATTAAATTTATCCGGAATAACATACCGGTTATCTGCGAAAAAGCATTGGCTTGCACTATTTCAGAAGCGGAAAACATTAAAAGAGAGTTAGAAAAAAATAAGGGGTATTTATCTGTTATTTATAATTATTTAGGCTACCCCGTTTTTCGGGAATTAAGATATTTAATACTGAATGGCAACCTGGGCAAAATTCACCATATTCAGATTGAGATGCCGCAAGAAGGGTTTGACCGCGTAGATACAGATGGTAACCCGATAGTACCGCAAACATGGAGATTGCATGATGGAATAATACCAACTATCTCACTGGATTTAGGCGTTCATTTACACATAATGATAAAATATTTAACTGGTGAAAAACCTTTAGGTGTAACAGCATTAAGCAAGTCGTTTGGTAATTTTCAAACAGTTAAAGACGATATTTCCTGCATCATAGAGTATTCAAATGATATTGTCTGCAACATGTGGTATAGCAAAATTGCTATTGGCAACCGAAATGGTTTAAAACTCAGAATTTATGGCGAACAAGGATCTGCAGAATGGCTACAGGAAGACCCCGAGCATTTAAAGCTTGCAGATAACCGCGGCAAGCGGTGGACGTTAGATAGGGGAAGCAATGACGCTAAGGTTTGTAATCAACCACGTTATTCAAGGTTCAAGGCTGGTCATCCGGCAGGTTTTATAGAAGCCTTTGCAAATTATTATACAGATATTGCCGGGTCGCTGCAATCTTATAATCAAAACAAAACTGCTTATCTTAATGATGATTGTTTTGGCATAACAGAAGCGCTGGAAGGTTTGCATTTATTGGATACAATAACAAGAGCAAGCTCGTCAAAAACGTGGGAAGAAATTTAAACCATGATTAATTCAACTAATCAAGCCCACTCTGTTAATGGATAAAGTTCTTTTAATAGATACAAATATTTCTTCTTTCCCTATATATGATTTTCTTATAAAATCAGGCCACGAGGTTTTTGTTACAGGTAGCAATCCTTCAGATTTTTTAGCCAAATCAGTTGCCAATTACATAAACATTGACTATTCAGATGTTGATAAGATGCAGCAATTAGTTAAGCGCCTCAATATTGATTTTATTGTTCCGGGCTGTAATGATCTTTCATATAAAATTGCTTCTCGACTAAACAGCAAACAACAGTTTTACGGAATAGACAACGTTGAAACAACGGAAATCATTAATAATAAACAGAAATTCAGATTATTCGCAAAGCAAGCAAACTTGCCGGTTCCTAAGATTATAAACGAAAATGAACCAATAGATATTTGGCCAGTTATTATTAAACCAGCAGATGCTTATAGCGGAAGAGGTATAACCATAATAAAAAAAGATGAAAAAGAATTATTACATGAAGCAATTGAGCGTGCAAAAACATTTTCAGCTTCGGGCAAGTATCTCATAGAGCAATATATTGAAGGCCAGTTATTCAGTCATTCAGCACTTATAAAAGACAGGAAGATATTAATTGATTTTATTGTGGAAGAACATTGCACTGCGAACCCCTTTGCCGTGGACACCAGTTATGTAGTGGATGATTTTCCTTCTGAAATGCTAAGTAATATCAGGGCTTCTATTTGTGCAACGGCAAGGTATCTGAATTTATCTGATGGCCTTATACACACTCAGTTTATTAAACATAACAACTCGTTTTGGCTTATTGAAATAACAAGGCGTTGTCCTGGCGATCTATACAGTCTGTTGATAGAAACATCAACTGGTTTTCCTTATGCAAGTATATATGCAATGCCCTTCTTAAATAGAAAAATTGATCTGTCAAATTATTCATCTTCTCATAAGCATATAATACGTCATACGATATCTCAAAAAGATGAACACGTATATATATCGCTTGACTTTAGTGTTCCGGTTATGATTGAAAAATTTTTTCCATTAAGTCTTGCCGGTGATAAAGTAAAAGCAAGCCCTTTCGGAAGAATTGGCCTTTTGTTTATCAGTTGTAGATCTAAAAATGAATTATCTGAGATTTTTAATAAAACGATAAATCGTGATTTGTATTTAATCAAATAACAATATTTGAAATGAATATCGAAGATAAAAGAGTAGAAAATAAAGAAGCTGCTACCTATTTTCTAAACAACTTGCAAAATAACATTTACATACTTGGCTCTAACAAGTATGGAATATCTATGGGAAACTGGTTAACCTCAATAGGTAAAAATGTAATTGGTTATGTTGATGACTTTACTGATAAAAAGGAATTTAACGGATTGCCTGTTGTAAGATCGCTTGCAGACTTTAACAGTGCTGTAATAATAAACTGTGTTATAGAAGGACAGTCGGTGAATGTAAAGAAGCTAATTGATAAAACAAATGCTGAAAAAAGTATAGATTATTTTTCGCTTCAATTTGCCTTTCCTGAAAGCTTGCTTGCCATTGATTATACAAAAGGCACTGATGACATTTTAAAGTTATTTGCGAGATATAATGCTATTTATCATAAACTAAGCGATGATATTTCAAAAAAAGAATTTGAGGCTGTCTTAAATTTCCGGTTGAACAGGGATATATCTTTCATGAAGGGCTTTTCTTTCAAATTGCAGGATCAATATTTCGAAGATTTTATCTTAATGCCGGCAAAGAGCATTTTTGTAGATGGGGGAGGTTTCGATGGTTCAACCTCGCTGGCTTTTGCAAGGCATTACCCAGATTACTCAAGTATATTTTATTTTGAGCCGACAACAAAATCAATGGAAATTTCAACAGAAACACTAAAAAACACAAGGGATGTAAGTTTTTATCAGAAAGGTTTGTGGAAATCATCCGAAACTTTAAGGTTTAATAGCGAGCTGGGCAATTCAAGCCACATTACAGAAATCGGTGGTGATGTTATAGAAGTTGTTGCTATTGATGATGTGGTAGATAAAAAAGTCGATTTTATTAAATTAGATATTGAAGGCGCCGAAAAAGAAGCGCTTGAAGGAAGCAAAAAAATTATAAGCAAATACAGGCCTGTTATTGCGGTATGTGTGTATCACAATCAAAATGACTTTATTCAAATACCGGAATACCTGTTAACCCTTGTTCCGGACTATAAAATATATTTCAGGCATTATACACAAGGCACATGTGAAAGTGTGATGTACTTTATTTAAGATGAATTTACCATTAGTATCAATTAACTGTCCTACGTTTAAACACGACGATTACATTGAAGATTGTATTAAAGGTTTTCTAATGCAGGAAACAAACTTCGAGTTTGAGATTAATATTTGTGATGATTGCTCTCCTGATACAACACCTGAGATTGTAAATAAATACGTACATGATCATCCTAAAGGATATAGGATCAAGTACTGGAGGCATGAGCAAAACATCGGCATGATGAAAAATGGTTTGTTCAGCCTAAGTAAATGTACTTCCAAATATACTGCTTTATGTGAAGGTGATGATTATTGGACCGACCCACACAAACTGCAAAAGCAAGTTGATTTTTTAGAAGCTAACCCTGAGTACGTGCTGTGTTTTACTGGTTATAAAATACGAAATGAATTTACCGGTCAGGAAGCTGAGCACATTCCAAATCCTCAATCAATTGATGTGGAGGCAATGATTAAGCAAAATATTTATTCAACTGCAACTGCAGTTTTTCTTTCTGAATATATGAATCCTATTCCTGAATGGTTTTCAAAAATGGTCTTTGGAGATTGGTCTCTTTATATTAATGTTTTATTCACCAGCAAAAAGAAGGCATGGTGTTTAGAAGATATTACTTCGGTTTACAGGATACATCCTGGTGGTGTACATGGCAATCTGCATGCTTCAAATAAAAAACTAATCAAGGCATATAAACAGCACATAGATTTTTATAAAGCGATACAGGCTAATCTTTTAAAAGAAAAATATTCAGAAATTGTTGATCAATGTATCGTGGAAAGAAAAAAAATAATTACTTCTTTACTATACAAAGAAAGAGATTTTGTAGGTGTTGTGCTAAACAAATTCTTTTAACTCAGTTTTGGCGTTATTTACCTAAATGTTATTTCTCCCCAAAAAAATATTATTCGTTTCCCATAATGCTTCCAGAGCAGGAGCACCTATATTATTATTAAACCTTGCAAAAGCTATTATAGCAGCCGGTAATTATAAATTAGATTTTTTACTTAGGGCAGGAGGTGAGCTTGAAGAAGAGTTTGCAAATGCAGGAAATGTAATACTTCCTTATACTAAAAAAAAGTCTGCGTATGAAAAGATAAATACAAGATTATTTCATAAACATTACGATCCTTTAAAAAAAATAAATTTCAGCCAATATGATATAGTTGTTTTAAATACAATAACTCACAGTGATCTCCTCATTACAATAAAAAAAAAATACCGAGGGAAAATCATTTGTTATATACATGAACTGAACGCTGTAATAAATTATTTAACCTCATCTGAGTCTTTAGCTGTTTTGTTTTCAAATACTGATATTTTGCTTACACCATGTATGTCTGTAAAAAATCTTTTAACCGAAAGCTATAAAGTTGATGCTGCAAAGATCAGGATGCTTCCTTATTATATTCCTTCAAATAAAAACGAATTTTTGAGAGAAGAGAAACAAGGAAAAAAAACTTTTCTTGTAGGTGGTTGCGGCACTATAGAATTAAGGAAAGGAACCGATCTTTTTATTCAGTTATCTCAATTATTTAAAATAAAATATCCTGGTCTTAGTATAAAGTTTGTATGGAAGGGCGGTAACAAGAATTGCCTTGAGTTTGAATTACTACAGCAGGATATTAACAACTTGGATCTTGATAATATTGTATTCGAGGAGAGTTCTTCTGATACAAGTGCCTTTTATGCTCAGTTAGATGTGTTTGTTTTAACATCAAGAGAAGACCCTTATCCTTTGGTAATGCTTGAAGCAGCTAATCATAGCATTCCTGTAATTTGTTTTGAAAACAGCGGTGGTGCAGTTGAATTCGTTGAAGGGAATGGTAAGATTGTGCCTTATTTAAATCTTGAGAAAATGAGCGAAGCAATTCACGAATATTATAATAATCCAGGCGAAAAATATGATGATGGCTATAAAGCGAAAAACAAGCTTAGCCGTATTCATCAGAACGCGAATGAAATTGCAAGACAATTCTTTGCTGCAATACAATGATATCGGTTATTACATCGTCTGTGAATAAAAAAAATTTAGAGTGCTTTGTAACCTCATTAAAACAAACCATTGGTGTTCCTTACGAACTTATTATAATAAATAATCCGGGCCTGATGGGCATTTGTGCAGCCTATAATGAAGGGGCTACGCAAGCCAAATACGATATAGTTTGTTTTGTACATGAAGACGTTGAATTTTTGACAATGAATTGGGGTTTGAACATAATCAGGCATTTTGAATTAAACGAAAATGCAGGGGTTATTGGTGTTGCCGGTGCAATTTGTAAAAGTAAAATGCCTTATGGATGGATTCAACCAGGGTTAAAATCCATGAATCCAAACAGGGTAAATATTATACAGGAATATAAGCATACAGCAACAAAGAGTGATAGATTTTATATTAACCCGTTTAATGAAACCAGGTCGCTTGTTGTTGCGCTTGATGGTGTTTTTCTTGCAACAAAAAAGGAAATATGGCAACGCTACCCATTTGAAGAAAAGCTATTGAAAGGCTTTCATGGATATGACATAGAATTTTCGCTGCATATTGGTACTGTAAAAGAGAATTATGTAGTTTATGATATACTTCTTAAACACAAAAGCGAAGGAGTGTTTGATCTGAAATGGTTTGAGGGCGTTTTAAAAGTATATAAGAAGTGGAACAAGCTACTGCCTGTTAGCAAGTCTGATATGATAGGAAAAGACGAGTTTGCGTATATTGATAACTATTGTTTTAATGAACTTCTTTTAATTAAGGTAAGTAATAAAAAAGAAAAATATCGTAAGCTCTTAATGTGTTTTCAGCTTATCCCGATTATTGGAATAAAAAACTTTATGAGTAATCATTTTATGAATTTTCTCAAGCTCTTACTCAACAGGCATCCACTGGGGAAGTATCAGCATTAATTATTTACATATTATGCCATTGTTAAAAAAAGAAGTAATAATTGTAATCCCGGTATATAAAGATGTTATTTCAGACAATGAGAAAAGATCATTGCTGCAATGTTTTAGCGTACTTAAAGAATTTACAGTTTGTTTTGTTTGCGGTACTACGTTTAACATGACAGCTTATGAAACAATGATACCGCAAAAAACCAGTTACAAAATTGAACGGTTTAAAGATGGCTATTTTAAATCTATTGCTACTTATAACAGGCTTTGCCTTTCTTTAGGTTTTTATAAAAGGTTCAAAAACTACAGATACATTTTACTGTACCAACTTGATGCCTGGGTATTTAAGAATGAACTGCTGCATTGGTGTTCATTAAACTATGACTTTATAGGAGCGCCCTGGTTTGAAGGTTGGGGCAATGCCACACCTGATTCGGCTTACTTAGGTGTTGGCAACGGTGGATTTTGTCTTCGTAAAGTAAATAGCTTTATAAAGGTATTGCACTCATTCGCCTATGTAACTCCATTTTTTAGTGTATTGAGGCATTTTAAACATAACCCTTCCTTCAATAATTTTTTCCTGGTATTTAAAAATCTCACAATAGGTAATAATACTTTTTTTCTTTTCAATGATTACGATTTCCAGGAAGATTATTTCTGGAGTAAAATAGCTGGAAAAAAATTTTCATGGTTTAAGATTGCCGATAAAGAAGCAGCATCGCTCTTTTCGCTAGAAGGAAATGCACCTATGTTGTATAACTTAAATAATAATCATTTGCCGTTTGGTTGCCACGCATGGGAGAAATATAATAAAGAATTCTGGCTACAGTTTATTAATGTTAATAGTTCAACTAACCCGCAGCGGATATAATTAATTGATAAACGAAACTCTAAATAAAGGTTTTTCCATAGTGCTTTGTACGCATAACGGTGCAGGCAAACTTAAACCCACCCTTCAGCACCTTGCCGCACTTGTAAGACCTGCAGGTCTTCCGGTTGAACTGGTATTAGTAAACAACGCCTCTACCGATGATACAGCAGCATTGACTACAAGGGTTTGGGATGAACTGAAAACACCTTTTATTTTAAGCATAATAAATGAACCGCGCACTGGTAAAGGATACGCTATAGAAACGGGTTATGATGCGGCACAATATGCATATATTGTCACAGTTGATGATGATAACTGGCTGCGTGAAGATTATTTAATAAATGCATTGACATTGATAAATACGTATCCTGATGTTGGCATTTTCCAGGCAGGCAATGAAGCCATATTTGAAATAAACCCGCCTGCATGGGTACAGCAGGTTGCAGGTAATATAGCAATTGGAAGCCCTGTAAAAGAAACGGGGTATTTTCCAAAAAATAATTATGGGGTATGGGGAGCGGGAATGATTGTTTTTAAAAACGACTGGATGTATTTGCGAAGCCTGGGTTTTGCAGTATTAACCAGCAAAGTACCTGGTAAAGCAGCAGGAGAAGACGCGGAGTTGGCAATTGCTTTATTGTTGCTTGGCAGGAAAATATATTATTCAGATTGCCTGCATTATAAACATTATATGCCGGCCGCAAGGCTCAACTGGAAAAGCATAGAAAAAGCCTTTCAGACTTTTGGTTATACATCTTACTATATCTTTTTGTATGCTATGGTGTTTGAGGCCTTTGAAAAAAAATATATTCTTGCACCGTTTAAGCTAAGAGCAGCCTTTTATAAACAATTTCTCAGGCAATTAAAAAGCCGGGGTGTAAAGAATAATATTAATTACATAGTAAAACAGGATGTGTCGCTGAACAGGTTAATACTGAAGCAGTATTACAGCACGCTATATTGGTTTAATAAACTTTCCGGTAAGGCAATGAAGGATATTCATTTTATTCAAAGCTGGATGTTACCGTTACTGGAGCGTAACCCTAATGGATTTAGGATGTGATGACAATTACAAAACACCTGATGTTATGCAAATAGGCAACCTGCACAAAAAAAGGTACGAGACAATTTGTTTAAATGGCGGGCAAGTCATGCATCTAAAATACTTATAAAGGTGAATAAAACCACAATACCGGATATCTCTGTTGTCATTCCCTGTTATAACGCAGGTGCTTACCTGCAAGAGGCTGTTGACAGTGTACAACAGTATTGCAGGCAACATAGTTATGAGATCATTGTTACAAATGATGGTTCAACTGATGAGGCTACTTTGTTAGTGTTGAAGGATCTTGCGGCAAAAGATTGCAGCATACTTCACCAGGAAAATAAAGGGGCGGCTGCGGCAAGAAATGCAGGGGTAAGAGCTTCATCGGGCAAATACATTTTTTTTCTTGATAGTGATGACAGGGTTAGAGAAGGGTGTATCGATAAAGGCATAGCCGTGCTTGAAGCAAACAATGAAACAGGTGTGGTATATGGCAAACCTCATTTTTTTGGAGAAACTGCAAAGCCCCGGTATATTACAAAGGCCTTTGATTTTAATAGTCTTTTGTTTGATAATTATATTGGCTGCTGCGCGGTGATCCGAAGAAAGGTTTGGGATGATGTTGATGGCTTTGACGAGGCATTCGTATTAACACATGAAGATTGGGAATTCTGGATCCGCGTTGCGGTGGCAGGTTGGAAATTTCATTTTATTGATGAATATCTTTTTGATTACAGGATAGTTAACGGTTCGCGGGTTAGTTGGTCCGTTGAAGAAGAAAGGCATAGGGCAATGAGAGAATATGTTTTTAAAAAACATTTGCCTTTGTTTATAAAACAGTACAGGTTTTTTGCAGTGCAGTATTTTATTTATAAAGAGGATAAGCAAAAACCTTTTCGCTCTTTTGTAAAGTATGTATATAATAAATATTTTAAGAAGGGGCAATAAATATAGCACAGGATGTAGATGAAAGTTTCCGTTATCATACCCAATTATAATCACGCATCTTACCTTGAACAAAGGATTGAATCTGTATTAAATCAATCTTATCAGCATTTTGAAGTCATTATACTTGATGATTGTTCAACCGATAATAGCATGACCGTTATTAACCAATATAAAGATCATCCTAAGGTTGCAATAATTATGCGTAATGAAACCAACAGTGGCAGTACATTTAAACAATGGGAGAAAGGTGTTGCCCTGACAAAAGGAGAATATGTATGGATAGCTGAAAGCGATGATTATGCAGATGAAAGTTTTCTGTTCGCTGCTATTAAACGGTTACAGGGTCACACATCCACTGGTTTGTACTTTTGTAATTATCATTCCATTAATGAAAGGGGGGTCGTTATACCATCAAACCATAAATACGCACCTGAGTTTATAAATTATTTTGACGATCATGAAAGCATGAATGGAAAATATTTTTGCGAGCATTATTTGTTTTTTAGTAGCCTGATCTTAAACGCCAGCGGGGTTGTTTTTAAAAAAGAATTATTCGCTGCTGCTGATAAAACGTATATGCAACTGAAAATAGCCGGGGACTGGCGGATGTGGGTAAACATTTGTTACGCTACAAACATTTTTTTTGATAATCATAAACTTGATTATTTCAGGATGCATGAACAAAATGTGCGTTCAAAAAAAGCGGAATTAATGGGCGCAGAGGCAGTACAAAACATGGTGTATTTTATTAAAAAAACGCCGGATAAGTTGGTGCAACAAAAGCTAAAACACATGATTTGCAAAACATGGGTATATAGTTTTTACCTGAATAAAAGTCTGCGATTAAATGCAAAGCTTTTAAAAAAGGTACTAAGTGTGGATGCTTTATTTCCGCTTCGTTTATTAAAAAGAGTTGGAAACAGATTGGGTAAACAAAAAGCATGACACAGCCTGATTCAGTTATCTGTACTTTGTTTGAAGGCAATTATCATTATGGTGTTGCTGCATTGGTAAATTCCGTATACCACAACGGATATCGGGGTGATATTTTTGCAGGATATAAAGGAACGCTTCCGTTTTGGGCAATTAACACCGATAGCAGCTTAAGCGAAATTTGGAAAGGTGCAACGACAATACATCCGGCAAATGGTCTAAGAATACATTTTTTACCAGTAGAAACAGACTGGCACCTAAACAATTATAAGCCGGATTTTATGCTTTCGCTAAAGGCAAAATTTCCAGAATTGGTACGCAACTTATTCTATTTTGATCCGGACATCATTATAAAATATGAATGGCTTTTTTTTGAAAAATGGGTAGGTTACGGAGTGACACTTGTGCACGAGCTGGTTGCTGTTGCATTGCCTCCAACACATCCTGTACGCAGAGAATGGGAAGAAATGCTTGTGAGGAGTAAAAGAACGGTTCATCGAGATCTTTATTCAGGCATTAATGGTGGATTTTGTGGTGTAAATAAAAATGATTTTGATTTTTTGCAAACATGGTCTGATATTATTCATGAGTCTATAAAATGTTATAATCTTAATCCCCGGGAATTTAAGCAACCACATCAAAAATATATTTTTCAGTTTGCAGACCAGGATGCTTTGAATATAACGGCCATGTGTTATAACTATGCCATCAGTGAAATGGGCCCGGATGCAATGGATTTTGTTCAAACCGGATGGAGGGCAATGTCTCATGCAACAGGTTCGCCCAAACCATGGAATAAAAATTTTTTTCTGTCTTGTATAAGAGGATTTCCGCCAAGGCTTGCAGAAAAGGCATATTGGGCAAATACAAGCGGACCCATTAAGATGCACAGTTATGCGTATATAAAATTTAAACAATTCTGGATTCTGTGTACAGCTTTTATAGGACGCTTTTATAGCAGATATTAATGCAAATGCAATTCATCAAAAATTAAAGTTAACAGGGTACAAATACTGCTTTGAGAGGCAGGGGTTCTGCATAAAACAATGGACAGGTAATATTTTTTGGGGAATAAATGGCAGGGCAAATGGTTAAGGCTACCTGCTGTAGTAAGATTATAAAAAATAAACAGAAATGGCCGTCAACCTTTTAAAAAAAGCGAAGAGACTTCTGAAAAGAAGGCATAACGCAAAGAAAATAGGGTTGTATTACCAAAGAGGTTCAACGTGGAAAATTCCTTCACATATTACGATAGCAGGAAAAAAGATAAAACTTGATTTAAATAATGATTTAGCTACAGGCGTATCATTAATTGACATTTTTTTAGATGATGATTATGGATTAAACTTCTTTAGTTCATCATTAAAAAACGTAAAAACCATTGTTGATATTGGTGCAAATCAAGGATTATTTACTTTAGCCGCATATAATACATTCGGCGCCAAAATCTATGCTTACGAACCAAATTATGAAGTGTTTGCGAAGCTAAAATATCATTGTAGTTTTTGTGATGCAGATGCTTATAACCAGGCAGTTGGTTTAGAGAATAGTAAGGTTGAACTGCAACCGGGAGCAGATAGCCTTCATGGCAAAACGATCTATTCAGAAACTGGTGAAATTGAGCAGGTATCGTTTAGCTCAATAATTAAAAAAGCAGGGTCTAATATAGATCTGTTGAAGCTGGATTGTGAAGGTGCAGAATGGCAAATATTACAGGATGATGAGTCTTTGAAAGGAGTGCGTGCAATAACATTGGAATATCATACAAATGATAAGAACGGCCACAATAGAATTAAACATATTTTGGAAAATGCCAATTTCAAATTGATTCGCCATGAACCTACGGGCCCAACCTGGGGAATGGCCTGGGGCATAAAATGCTAATTCATAAGAGCATTTTGAAAATCTTGTGTTTAAAATAACCTGTTCCATACTTTGTTATAATTATGGCCATTACCTGCCAATGGCTATTGATAGCTGCCTCAACCAGGACAAAGGCGACTATGAACTTGAAGTAATTGTTATCGATGACGGATCAACTGATAATACACCGGAAGTATGCAAAGGCTATGGAGACAGTATCAGATATTTCCGTTCAGCAAACGAAGGCTTTGAAGCAAGCCTTACCAAAGCGGTGCAGTATGCAGATGGCGATATCATTTGCCTGCTGGATGCGGATGACTATTTCTTAAGCAATAAGATAAATGAGGTGCTGAAGGAGTTTGTGAAGAATAAAAAACTCCTTTTTTTATTTCACGATAAGGCCCTGATTGATAAAGAAGGGAAAGTGTTTAAAGCGTATGACAAAGGCGGGAATACCAGCACGCAGTCATTTAAAAGAGCTGCTGCCCTTGATCTATTGCCTGCTTATAATGAGCAGTTCTTTTACACACTATACCTGGCCGGGCATGGATATCATCTTAAAAAAAAACTTACTTATTACAGGATACATGCTAACAGTATGAGCAAGCCTGGAAACATGTATAACTGGAAGCGGGAACTTGTAAAGGTTAACGTGAAGCACATGCGTAAGCTTAAAACGCTGATGCAGCATGTTCCCGTATGGGCCGATACAAAACTGTTGAACAAAATATATGCAGCCATTGCAGGCAGTCATAATTATCTAAAAATGGAAATGGCCTTAAACCGAAATAAAACAGCACCGGCATTCAAATATTATTTACGCATTTTATATTGGGATGCACAGCGCAGAAAAATTAATTTTTACAACATAAAGTTCATCATTACCTATTTCATTCTGAAGCGGTATGTAAAGTATTAACGGTTATATCAGAACTCTGCAATCAATACCTGTTAAATGAAAACACGCCATGAATCTTATAAAAAAAATTTACACCCACTTAGTTTGGAGGGCCGGGTATATTTTGAAGTTTACACTACCGCAATTCTTTCTTTCCTGTTTTTTAAAGAAGCGGGTAAAGACAGGCCCTTTTGCAGGTATGCGATACATACGCAGGAGCGTTGGCAGTGTTGTACTTCCTAAACTGATAGGTACTTACGAAAATGAACTGAGTGAAATATTTCAGAAAATCAGCCATAGTAACTATACATGCTTTATTGATATAGGTGCAGCAGAAGGGTTTTACGCAGTAGGTATAAAGAAATATATTTTAACCGGTACAGATAGAGTGATAGCATTTGAGGCATCAAAAAAAGGGAGGAAGCTCATCAGAAAAATTGCACGCTTAAATAATGTTCATGGAATAGTAGTAAAAGGATTCTGTGATACTGCTGCACTGAACTCAGTACTGGGCAATGGGTGCACATTTATCCTTTCCGATATTGAAGGGGGTGAATACAATTTATTGGACCCTGATGTATCAAACTTCTGTAATTGTGATTTGCTGGTAGAGATGCATCACAATAAAGGAAGAAATAAAGAAGAAATATTCATTAAAAAATTTTCCGGTACACATAATATTATACCCATTGCACAACAGGTAAAAAATTTACCTGTAAATATTAGCTGGCATCCTTTAATAAAAAAGTACGGCAATTATGCGGTTAATGAATTTCGTGAGTCTACGTCGTGGCTATTTCTACAAAGAAAAACACAATAAAACCGCCTGAGATAACTGTATCATATTTTTCCAATGCAAACCAGGTATATAACCACAGAGGATATCCTATTTAAATTTGGATCGCACCAAAGTGAAAATACTCTTCTTATGCAGTTCGCTTGAACAAGGTAAAGACGGCGTAGGCGATTACACCCGTAAACTTGCCGGTGCACTTATACGTGCCGGTAGCAAGGCCACCATTATTGCGTTAAACGACAAATATCTTAAAGCAGAACACGTAAAAGAATTGCAGGAGGATAATGGTAATAGCATAGAAGTGTTGCGTTTTTCAAATAATAGTTTGCATAGGTCGCGCGTATCAATGGTTAAAACATATATACGGGATTTTAAGCCTGACTGGATAAGCCTGCAGTATGTGCCCTACGGATTTGATAAAAAGGGTTTGCCCTTTTATTTGCCTAAAATGTTGCAACAACTGCGGGGCGATTTCAAATGGCATTTAATGTTTCATGAAACATGGGCGGGCATTAGCCATGGAGTGCTTTTAAGACATAAAGTGTATGGCTATTTTCAGAAAAGAATTGCATCAAACCTTATCCAATCGCTGCAACCGCAAAAAATAACTACCACCAATCTACTGTATCAATTGGTGTTGAAAGAAAAGAATATTTGCGCTTCCATCCTTCCGCTTTTCAGTAACATTTCTATGCATGCGCAGGAGGAAGAGTATCTTTCTTCCATAGAAAAAAAATACTCTATCAATTTGGAGGATAATGAATATTATAAGCTGGGAATTTTTGGTACATCTTACCCTGAAGCAATGCTGTCTTCAGTAATACCAAAATATATAAATGAGCAATTGAAAGACAGAAAAATTGTGTTGCTGATCTTTGGAAAGAATAACCTTCCCCAAGAGATTGAAAAATTAAAAATGAACCTTAAACCAACGGTAACTTTTGCTGAGCCGGGTGAATTAAGCGAATCAAAAGTATCCAACATAATGAGCATTCTTGATGCTGCAGTGCTTTGCACGCCTTTTGAATACATAGGAAAAAGCGGCGCTTATGCGGCTTTTAAATTGCATAACGTACAGGTAGAAACGCTTTCGTTTTCGCCTATACCTAAATACGAAAAGGAAATACAATTGTATAACGAATATCTCTCCAAAAGGCCTGCAGAAAAATGGAGTGTTGAATACGTAAGCAATAAATTTATTTCCTTACTCAATTCATAAACCCTGATTAAAGCATTGATGTTTTTTGATAGAGCATAAGCAAAAGATATTATTATTAACGCATTATTTTCATCCGCATTTGGGGGGCATTGAAACTGTTTCAAAACTGCTTGCAGAAAAATTTTCAACCACAGGCAATGAAGTAATAGTAGTTACGTGGACGAAAAATAATGCTGAAGAAAATTTGCCGTATACAGTTGCAAGGAAACCATCTTTATCATCATTAATAAAACATTTTCTGTGGGCAGATGTAATTGTTGAAAATAATCCTTGTTTAAGATTATCATGGCCCGGATTCATTATCCGGAAACACAATATTGTAATACTGCAAACCTGGCTGAATCATAACTCAAAAAAAGCAACCATTCAGCAAAGGCTTAAACTAAAAAAGCTTGCTCTTGCTAATCAGGTTGTAGCCATAAGTGATGCAATAAGAAAAACAATATGGCCGCCGGCAATGGTAATTCATAACCCGTTCGATGAGGCTGTGTTTAATACTGCTGATACTTCTGCAGATCGCAACTGTAGTTTTGTTTTTGTCGGCAGGCTGGTTTCCGATAAAGGAACTGAAATTGCAATAAAGGCAATAGAAAAATTGATCAGTTCTTTGCCCCAACAATTTGCGCATCAAAAGCCTTTGCTTACAATTATCGGTGACGGCCCTGAACGGAAAAAACTGCATGAATTTGTATTGAAACTACACCTGGAAGAATACGTAAATTTTACAGGCGCGTTAAACAGTGTACAGGTAGCACAGGAGTTAAAACGCCATAAATACCTGCTCGTTCCATCTGTATGGGAAGAACCGTTTGGTATTGTTGTTTTGGAAGGAATTGCCTGTGGTTGCATCCCAATCGTATCTGACAGCGGCGGGTTGCCCGAAGCAACAGGAGATGCCGGGATTGTTTTTGAAAAGAATAATGCCGCTTCGCTTTTCAATACAATTTGTACAATTGAAAATGATCTATCGTTACAGCAAAAAATTAAGCAGGCTGCTATGGCACATTTACAATTACATGCAACCGGAAAAATAGCCAATGATTATTTACAACTGATCCAAAAAATTAAAACGGCCTCTTGAAAATTGTTATATCTCATCCCACCGGTAATGCCAATGTAAGAGCCCTGGTTATGGGTTTGATGCAGGCAGGGATGCTTGAAAAATTTGTAACTACCATTGCTTATTTCGACGACCCGAAATGGCTCAAAGCAATCGCCAGGGATATAAACAGGCGCAAATTTGATGAAAGCCTGAAACCATATATTCAAACACATCCTTTCAGGGAAACGGCCAGGCAGATTTTCTATAAACTTGGAATGGCTGATTTAACCGACCTGGAATCAAACCCATTTGGTATAACTGCTGTGTATACAGAACTGGATCATTATGTTTCAAAAAAGATCACATCCTATCCCGGCATCAGTGGGTTTTATGGTTATGAAGATGGAAGCTATCATACATTCGGCGCAGCAAAAAAAGCAGGCCTGCGATGTATATACGAATTACCCATTGCTTACTGGCAAACCATGCGTTCGCTTTTGATGGAAGAAGCAGAAAGATTGCCTGCATGGAAGCCAACGCTTAAAGGAGGCATTTCAGATTCTGCAGGTAAGCTGGAAAGAAAAACTACCGAACTGAAATTGGCTGACCTGGTTATTGCGCCGAGCAAATTTGTTGCAGGTTCATTGCCTGCCTGGGCCAATGATAAGAAAGTGATCGTATCTGCTTTTGGCACCCCTGCAAATGCGAAGTATGTAAAAAGGTCATCACGTGTTGCTGATAAGAACAGGCCTTTGCGTATATTATTTGTGGGAAGCATGAGCCAGCGAAAAGGGCTTGCCGACCTGTTTGAAGCTATAAGGCTTTTGAATACAAAACATGTGCAGTTAATTGTATTGGGAAGCTTACAAAGCCCATTATCGTTCTATAAGAAAATACTACCTGCATTTTCCTATGAAGCGCCAAGGGCACATAACGAAGTTTTAACGCTGATGGAAAGCTGTGATGTGCTTTGCCTGCCTTCTATTGTTGAAGGCAGGGCATTGGTATTGCAGGAAGCTATGAGCCGCGGGTTGCCGTTGATCATAACGCCCAATACCGGTGGCGAGGATCTTATCATAGAAAAACAAACCGGTTTCCTGGTGCCGATACGCTCACCGCAGTCCATCGCAGAAAAAATAAACTGGTTCCTCGAAAACCGATCCTGTATTGGTGAAATGGGAAATGCTGCGTTCAATCATGCGGCAAAATACACCTGGGAAGTGTACAGCAAAAAAATCACTGATGCTATTCAACAGGGCTAACCCTGCAACTGCATATAAATGAAGTACAGGTCGAAAACAGAACGTCAATTAAAGTGGGGTGTATGGGCATACATCCTGCTGGTGGTATTTGAAGGCGCTCTACGTAAATGGTTGTTGCCCGGGCTGTCCGATGCTTTACTGGTGATACGTGATCCTATTGCCATTATGGTATTGTTGTTTGCCAGGGCTAAAGGATACCTGTCATTCAACCCTTATACTTTCTGGATGATCCTTATTGGTGGTATCGGCATCATTACGGCCGTTACATTGGGTCATGGCAATTTTTTGGTGGCCTTATATGGTGCCAGGATTTTTATCATTCACTTTCCGTTTATGTTCGCCATGGCCAAGATATTCACCATTGAAGATGTGATTGATGTGGGCAAGGCGCTGTTATGGATATCCCTGCCCATGACTTTGCTGATTATCGTACAATTCTATAGCCCGCAATCTGCTTTTGTTAACCGCGGTGTGGGCGGTGATGTTGCCGGAGCAGGATTCAGCGGTGCGCTGGGCTATTTTCGGCCGCCCGGCACTTTTTCTTTTACCAATGGCACATCAATGTTTTATGGTTTGGTTGCTGCTTATGTTTTTTATTTCTGGTTCAATACTTTTTTGATAAAGAGATTTCTATTGATCGCCTCAACAGTGTGCATAATGTTAGCAATTCCCTTTTCCATAAGCAGGACGCTCACTTTCGAGGTGGCACTTTCATTGGCTTTTATGGTGGTGGCTTTATGGCATAAGCCCAAATATTTATGGAAAGTTTTGTTTGCTGGAGTTATAGTTGGCATTGCATTTTATTTCCTGAGCAATCAAAGCTTTTTTTCAACGGGCACGGATGTTTTAGGGGCGCGATTTGACGAAGCAAGCAACAGTGAGGGCGATGTAAATGATGTTTTGATGAACAGGATCCTGGCAGGTATGGTTTACGCCGTTCAAAACGCACCCAATCTTCCTTTTTTTGGATATGGACTTGGGATGGGAACGAATGCAGGCGCAGTGCTGCTTACAGGAAATGCCACATTTTTAATATCAGAAGAAGAATGGGGAAGAGTGATAGGCGAAATGGGGTTATTGATGGGCTTTATTGTTATCCTTATCCGTGTAGTATTTAGTTTTTCTACTTTGAAAAAAAGTATACAATACCTGCGCAGCAATAATCCTTTACCCTGGATGCTGATAAGTTTTGGATTTATGCAGATTTTACAGGGGCAATGGGGGCAACCAACCAACCTCGGCTTTTCTGTCATTGCAGGAGGGCTGGTACTTGCAGCTATGAACAGGACTTATTAAAGTGGTTGCCTTATTTCTATTTAACTAATGCAATCCCCGGGTAAAATAAAAGTAATACACTTTCAGCGCAAGCCAAGGCCTGGATTCAATTTCAGCATAGAAAGCATTTTTAAAGACCTGCGCTGCAGGCTGAAAGACAAAGTGGATTTTTCCGTTAAGCTATGCAGCTATTACAACGATGGCTACCTTTCGAAGATCGCAAACATAAACGAAGCGGCTTTCCGCCAGAAGAAAAAAGCTATTGCACATATTACGGGCGAAGTATATTTTTTAGCAATATTGATGCGGCACAAAAATGTTTTACTCACCATTCACGACTGCAGATTTATGGAACGCAAAACAGGCATTGCAAAAAAAATGATCGGCTGGATTTATCTTAAAGCACCGGTAAAAAAGGCCAGGCATATCACTGTTGTTTCGGAAGCAACAAAAGCAGCAGTTATCCAATATACAGGTTGTGATGAAAGCAAAATAACTGTGGTACCGGTTAGTGTTAATGAGATCTTTAAACCCCTGCCAAAAACTTTTAATAAAGAATGCCCTGTTATATTACAGGTAGGCACGGCATCCAACAAAAACTTCAGCCGTTTAATTGAAGCTGTACAAAATATTCACTGCCGGCTTGTTATTACAGGCGATGTTGAACCAGCGGATATAAAAAGACTGGAGACATATAAAATTCAGTATTCCGTTAGAACAAACCTTACTGTTGAGGCATTATACCATGAGTATGTTCAATGTGATGTGGTTGCTTTTGCATCCACTTATGAAGGTTTTGGAATGCCGATAGTAGAAGCGAACCAGGTTGAACGCCCTGTGCTCACTTCGAATATTTCTTCCATGCCTGAAATAGCGGGCAATGCAGCTTGTCTTATTGACCCTTTTAATGTTGATGACATTCGAAAAGGTTTATTGAAGATCATACAGGATGATGCATACAGGGAGCAGCTTATTGTAAACGGCAGGCAAAACTGCCTGAGGTTTCAACCGGCGAAGATTGCGGATGCTTACTATACTATTTATAAAAAAATGGCTGAAGATCTATGAGTGGTGTTATTCCGTCTAAAATATTAACTGCACTTATACTTACTTGGAATGAAGAAGAGAATATTGCAAGAACCTTATCGCATCTTGGATGGCTGGAAAAAGTTATTATCATTGACAGCGGGAGCACAGATAAAACCATTGAATTAATACAACCATTTCCAAACACAGTAATTTATACACGCAAATTTGATACACATGCACAGCAATGGAATTATGGTTTAAGTATGTGCGAAAGTGAATGGGTACTAAGTTTGGATGCAGATTATATTCTAACCGATGCATTTATTGAAGAAACAAAAAAGAACCTTCAATCGAATAACATAAGCGCTTTTAATGCACGGTTCGAATTTTTGGTTTTCGGAAAAGCCTTAACCGGTAATAACACTACACCGAGGCCGGTATTGTTCAAAAAAGCAGGTTGTATTTATTATGATGACGGCCACACGCAGCGGCTCAGAATAAACGGCAACGAAGAGAATTACACTGCTAAAATTCTGCATGATGACCGCAAGCCTTTAAGCCGGTGGCTGGGTAACCAGGCTGCTTATTCTCAAAAAGAGGCCGATATGTTGCTGGAAACAACATCAAAACTTTCATTTACTTCAAGGCTAAGGAAAACAAAAGTGCTGGCGCCCGCATTTATTTTTTTTTATTGTTTTTTTATAAAGGGAATGATATTTAACGGCTGGCGTGGCTGGCATTATACCATGCAACGCACCATAGCAGAAATACTCGTTTCCATGCGATTGGCAGAAGATAAAATAAAGAATGACCGGAAATAAACAGTCGCTAAAGATCCTGCATATTGTACCATCTTATAAGCCGGCTTACGGATATGGAGGAACCATTGAATCTGTTGCGCGTTTATGCGAAGGAATTGTGAATGCAGGCGCGCATGTAAAAGTATTTACAACAACGGCCAATGGTACTTCAGAACTTGATGTAATTCCCGGTAAAGAATATACTGTTGATGGCGTACAGGTAATTTATTTCAAGCGAATATTTAAAGACCCTTACTATATATCGCCGGCTTTATGGAGAAAGCTGTACCGTGAGTGTAAAAGTTATGATGTGGTGCACATACATTCATGGTGGAACATGATCGTAATTGTTGCTGCCTTTATATGCAGTATAAAGAAAGTAAAAATGATTCTTTCGCCTCACGGAATGATGAGCAATTATATTTTGCAAAACTCAAAAGACGTTCTGAAAAAAATAATCAATACTGCGGGTGGAAAAAGCGTATTAAAACTAACATGCTTTCATGCCACATCAAATGATGAGTATGCAGGCTGTAAAAATTTCATACAGGATTGGAAAGGGTTTGTTGTTCCGAATATTGTCTGGCTGCCGTTGTTGGAGATATTCAAAACTCCTAATTCTGTTTTCACTATCGTATTCTTATCACGCATCCATCCTAAAAAAGGTATTGAATTGCTAATGGAAGCAATAAGCAAATTTGCTGAAAAGCCTTTGCTTAAAATTGCAGGTTCGGGAGATGAAAATTATATTGAAAAATTAAAACAATACGCAAAAGAACTGGGTATAAATGAAACAACAGAGTGGCTGGGGTGGCAGGATCGTGAACAAAAATTTGATGTTCTAATGCATGCCGACCTGTTGGCACTTACTTCTTACAATGAGAACTTTGGTAACGTTGTAGTTGAATCCCTGTATGCAACTACTCCTGTATTGATTTCAGGAGAAGTGGGATTACACTCTTTTGTGGAAGAACATGATTTAGGCTGGGTCTGCAGCACTGATGTAAATGATATTTTTCTAAAACTAAAAGAAGCAATAAATGATAAAGTGAAGCGCCTGCATGTTGCTGCAACAGCTCCATCGCTTATAAAAAATGCCTTTTCAGAAGAAAGCCTGGTGCCTCAATACCTGCGCCAATACACTGCTGTTAAGAATGCTTAAGTATGCAGCGCCTCTGTATTTTTTTTATAATTGAAATTCTTTATAAACACAAACATTAATAAAAGAATAATGGCATATGCAAGTATATTGAAACTTGTATGCGCATTAAAATGCTCCAGGTAAAACCATTTGTGATAATTGCTGAGCGTTATTACTGCAATGCGGAGCACATTCACCAGGAATATTATACATACGCCCGCTATTATCCATTTTATTTTATAAGCCGCCTTGTACCGGTGAGCGGCAACAAAGCCTATCCATAAGCTGATGGGGGCAACTCCAAGGCAAGGCCAGGCAATCGTTACTCCGGTTGCTCCGTTTATAGAAATATTGACTGCATTGGCCTGGTGTACGGAATACCCCAGTAATTCTAAAAATAAAACTGAACTTTTTGCAACCGCAACAGTAAGCCAATAAGGAAAGTTAAAATACCTGGCAAGGAAAGGAATATATAACCTGCCCCCAATGCTAATAATGCCCACATAAATATAGAAGCCTTCTATAAGGACAATAAAAAAAGCCAAAAACCGTAATATGTTAAAATCGGATTTTTTCACAGCGCAAATATTATTATTTCCTTGAAATGAAATTACTTTGACTGTTTTTTTATAGAATTGTTAAACGTGCCGTTTGAAGACTTCCAATCCTAAGCATTTTGCATCAAAATTGCTGCATGCAGAACTTGAGAGAATTTAAAATACCTGTAAATTTCAGGGGGAAATCTGCCTGGAAGGTACAGGCCTGGTGGATTATTCAGGCGGTTTTTATTAATTTATCTCCGCAATTTATGTATAGTTGGAGGCGTTTTATATTGCGCTGTTTTGGCGCAAATATAGGTAAAGGTGTTTTACTGAGGCCACGGGTGCATGTTCAATACCCATGGAAGCTGAGTGTTGGCGATTATAGCTGGATTGGGGATGGAGTAGTGATATACAACCTTGGTAATATCAAAATTGGCGCTAATACCGTTATTTCTCAAAAGACTTATATATGTGCAGGCACACATGATTATAAGTCACCTGATTTTCCAATTCAGGCTAAGCCTGTAACAATTGAAGATGAGTGCTGGCTTGCTACAGATGTGTATGTTGGGCCGGGTGTAACTATAGGTAAAGGAACTGTTGTTGGAGCAAGATCATCAGTGTTTAACTCCCTGCCTGCAGGCAAAATATGCTTTGGATCACCCGCAAAAATCGTAAGAAACAGAATCATTTAGCGTATGCACTCAGAAAAAAACATTTTACTCATTGCCGGTAATTATTACCCGGAACCCACCGGCATTGGAAGGTATAACAAGGAAATGACTGATTGGCTTGTGGATAATGGCTATAACTGTACTGTTATCACTACATACCCGTATTATCCACATTGGAAAATTCAGCCGCCCTATAGTAAAAAGAACTGGTGGTATCAAAAAGAAACCATTCAAACAAAAAATGGCAATGCCATAACTGTATACCGCTGCCCGCATTTTATTCCTAAAAATATTACCGCAAAAACACGTATAATATCAGATATCAGTTTTGTTATTTCCCTATCATTTATATTACTGCTTTTCCTTTTTAAGAAAAAGTTCGGTTATATAATGAATGTTACTCCGCCTTTAGCGCCTGGTATTCTTGCTGTTTTGTACAAGCGATTGAAGAAAGCAAAATTTGTGTATCATATCCAGGACCTGCAGGCTGATGCAGCCCGGGAATTGCACCTTATCCGTTCCAAAAGATTACTCGGCTATATATTAAAGCTTGAAAATAGAATTATCTGGCAGGCTGATGTAGTGAGTACTATATCGCAAGGGATGGCTGACAAACTGCAGGAGAAAACGAAACGACAGGTAATTATTTTTCCCAACTGGACTGATACAAGATCGTTCTATCCAATGAACGCTAAAAATATACTGAAAGAACTCTACGGCTTTAAGGCTACAGATAAAGTGATATTGTATTCCGGCGCAATTGGAGAAAAGCAAGGCCTTGAATTAATGTTGCAGATAGCGAGGCATTTTGAAGGAATGCAAAACTATAAATTTGTTATTGCGGGTACCGGCCCTTATAAAGAAAAGCTGGAAGAAACTGCAAATGCACTTCATCTGAAAAATATATGCTTTCTGCCGCTTCAGCCTGAAGAAAACCTGAACCAATTTCTAAACATGGCTGACCTGCATTTAATAATGCAGAAAGCAGGTATAACCGATCTTATGATGCCTTCCAAACTTACCAATATATTGGCTGTTGGTGGTTTAGCACTTGTAACGGCAAACGGAACTTCTTCTCTATACAATATGGTTAAAAACCATGGAATCGCACTTTCTGCAAAGCCGGAAAATGAGCAAAATATTCTTGATAAAATTGAGGCCGGGCTTAATACATCTCATGAAAATATAAGGAAGAATGCAAGATCATTTGCTGAGCAAAATCTTTCCGCAGATATGATTCTATCAGAATATGCTAAGCTTGCATTCAACAGTGAAAACCATTAAATAGCTCACTTTCTGATTTACCTCCCTTTATTATATTCTTCATCAGTTACCTTTTCCATCCAATCAACTACTTTTCCATTTAGATTTTCCTGTATAGCAATATGAGTCATACCTGTAGCAGATGTGGCGCCATGCCAATGTCTTTCACCTGCACCAAACCAAACTATATCACCCGGATGAATTTCTTCCACCGGGCCGCCTTCGTATTGAGCCCAACCACAACCAGCTGTAACAATTAAAGTTTGTCCCAATGGATGTGTATGCCATGCAGTTCTTGCACCGGGTTCAAATGTAACGCTGGCCGCCGCTGCGCGTCTCGATTCATTTGGCTGAAACAACGGATCAACACGCACCGCGCCGGTAAACCAATCTTCAGGTCCTTTGCCGGACGGTTGTGAACCAACTCTTTTAATTTCCATCTATGATCGTTTTATTGCTTAAAAATTAATTGTTCAATATTCCTATATCTTAATTCAATCTTTTATTTTCATTCCAGGTACAAGCGGATCAACAGGAACAAGTTCCAGTGACTTAACCATTTCTTTTGTTTCAGTTTTATATTTTATGAAATGAGGTGTTTGCAGATGCGATCTGTATGCAGCAGAATCAGCATAAATTTCTAAAATGGTTATATGTGTGGGACGATCTTTTTCAGATAAAGCATACAAACTGAGCACTCCTGGTTCTACACGTACCGAAGTTTCGATTTCTTCTTTAAGCAAAGCTTTATAATTTTCCAGTTGGGCAGAATCAACTGTGATTTTTGCCAGCCGTACCATTTGGTTTTTCTGCGCATTAGCTGTACTGAAAAAAAATATAACCGGCATCCAAACCGTAAGAATCAAAAGCAGTTTGTGATAAGTGACAGGCGTTTTTCTTATACCCATATAAAATCGTTTTGACACATCTTTGAAAAGAAGCGTTAGGGTTTTGCGGTCCCGCCAGGACTGTTGATATTGTGGAAACTAATAAGATTGTCAATGCTTTATGTAACATACTTAAATGGCAGTACCCAAAATATTTACCAAATCTACTTTTTTTATCCTAAAAACATGCTTTTAAAAAACAGTAATTTTTGTAACTAAGAAAAGTTTTTCTATATCAACCCTGAGCAAGTAGCCTTTTGAAATTTTTATAAATTTTCCATCTAAATCACTTCCTCAATAGTCTTCAATTACCATTAATTGTTTCGCAGTTGATATTTATATTAAACAAGTAAAATGTCTGATGCAAACTCAACTCAAGATATAAAATCGCTAAAACAATCTTTAAGTGATGTAACGGGTACTTATGACGATTTGAATTCAAAGTCAAAAAAGTATTCTGATGAAATGGAATTTACGTTTCCAGGATTATTTCTTGAAAAAGAAGAGCTTGTTGAAAGAATAAATACCGCCTACAATAAAAGTATTGATGCAAGCGGGTAGAATAGCATAAATTTATCCTAAACCAATTCCTGCATAAAAAAGAACAAGTCGATTGAAAAGAATTTAAACGTTCTTGCAGTCGATCTTAAGTATATAAATAATTAGAAGGCTTTGACATGATGTTAGGAAATACAAATATCAATGCAACATTTTCAAAAAGGCAATTTGGTGTGAGGAAATCGTTTTTTAAATTCACTTTTAAACAAATCATAATAGCTTTCAGCAATGTATGGAGAGGATAATATCTCATGCGGATTGTTTACAAAATCTTTTGATCCATACATCATTGTGTTATAGCTATATATTTTGTTTTCCCAAATATCTTGATATTGAATAGTCACAAAATAAATTAGGTCACCTGTCGAATCTCTATGCCATCCGTCATCTGCGTAAACCAAATCACAAATTGCAGTTTCATTTGCACGTATAATTTGCGAACTAAAAAGCAAAGTATCTATCACAGTAGTATCACTGTTGCTATTATCTGTTTGGCCAACAATACAGTAGTAAGAATTTAAAACTTTCAAAGGTCTTTTTCCAGTGTTTGTGAAATATATTTCAAGGTAATCATGCATTAAAGTTCCAACAGAATCAAACATCAGTGTGGGTTGGTCTAAGTCTATCTGAACATTTTTTAAATACTCCTGTAACTTATTCTGCTTCTCCAGAACTTGGTTTTGCTTGTGGTAAAAGATTGTGTCATTGGAAAATTTAATCGAGTCTTTTAAAGCTTGTAGTTCTAATCTTATCGAATCTTGCCTTTCATCTTTACGTTTCTCCGCTTGTGCACTATCAAACTGTTGTTTTTGTGTTTTAATGTTTTCGGCTGCAAAATTGTCTTGATGCTTCATTACCACTATGCTCATTATTAATGCGCCAAGTGTAGCGATTGATGTTAGCATTGTAAAGAGAAACTCTGTTTTCTCGACATTTCTTTTAAACCAACTTTCTTTATGGTGAGAAGGTTCATCAGAATTTGTTTTGGGTTTTCTCGCCGTGAAATATCTCATAGGTAGTATGAAGCAATTTAATGAATTAATATAACCAAACAAAGTGAGTGTTTACTGAAGCAATTGAAGAAATCAACATTTGATAACAAAAAGCAAGTTTTGTCTTGCTGCTCATTCAAGGACTTTTTAGTGTGAAACCTCCAAAAGAATATATTGGGAAACTAAGCCAACTTCTCTCATAACCATTTTATATAGGATCCCGTACTATATGCCATTTTCAAACTTGATAAGAGCATTTAAAATTTCAATAGCCATTTTTTCATATCTGGCTTCATCTACGTAAAGGCCTTCTAAAACCCCACCGCCTTCATGTATAGAGGTTGACCGAGAATGCAGAGCCTCTCGGGTAGGTAAGGTGATGGAGAAGAAACCCTGTTTATGCGATTCTCAGCGTCTTCAAAAACATTCTTTGTCAACCTCTCAAGAACACCAACAAAGGCATAGAATCACTATATTTATAAAAAATAAAACTATGAAAAACCTTACCGCATTAATCATTTTAGTATTTATTGCATTTGCCGGTTGCACTAAAGAAGCTGCAAGCAATACCTCATCAGCTAGCCGTTTAAACACAGTAAATAAAGCCGGTTTAGCAACATCAAATTCAACGTTTAGTGTTACAGATAACGGCGATGGAACTTTCACAGCGACATTACAACCTGACTCATCTAATGGTGAGGATGTACACGTATATAAGCGTGAAGGTTCACCGGAAATAGCAAATACCAATTTTAATGATGTACCTGAGTTAGACATATCAGCATGGACGGTAAACGGAGCGCCTGCTACATTAAGGGTTTATCTCCGGTTTGCAGATCTTTCAAAAATTCCTTCTACTGCAAAAGTTTTATCAGCAACATTATATTTGTATGGAGTAAGCAGTTCCCTGGTAAGTCCGCAGGGCAATTCTAACTATCCCGGTTCTCCATACAATGTATACGGAAGTAATCGCTGCATAATAGGATCAGTAACCGGTCCATGGGAACAAAGTACACTTACATGGAACACACAGCCGGGTATTGCTGATACAGCTCATATTTCTGTTCCACATTCAACTACACAATGGAATTATGATGCAGTACTTGACGATGTAAGAGTTATTGCTGCAAAAGGTATAAAATATCCTGACAAAAATTATGGCATAAGAATAAGCATGGCAACTGAGTCTTTTTATCGTAATATGATATTTTCTTCATCAGAAGCATCTGACCCCGCATTAAGACCAAAGCTTGTTGTAGTGTATCAATAATTTTTTTCAACAGTTTGTAAAAGCCATCTTTTAAAGATGGTTTTTTGGTTTAATTGATATAGCAGCAATGCCAAACTGTGCAAAGTTTTTCGAAATAGTGTTTCCATTGGTACTTTATTCTCTAACGATAATGTTGCAAATGTGTGCCGTCCGATATGACACGTAACCGGCTTATTTATCTGCGCTTTACTAGCAATTTCTTTGAGAAACCTATTTCAGACATTGATTCGTTATCACAGGTAAAGGACAGCCTTTATATTGGCATACAGAATGGTATTTATACTTGTTCAATATCTCTTTAGCTTTTGGAAATAAAGGAACATTGCACTTTGTGTTTGTTTTGTTACGATTGAAATTTAAAAGAGTATTGCCTGAGATAGAAAGAGTAAGATTATCTTTAGTTAGGTCCTTCATGTCTGAATAACTAATACCAGTATAAGACATAAATAAGAATAAGTCTCTTGAAAGAAGTAATCTTTCATTGCCTTGTAAATCTAACTTTTCAATAGTTTCGATCTCTTCCTTATTTAGGGATTGTCGGTTGCTTTGTTCATTTTTACTTTTATAATTCATAAAAGGATTTTCCTTAAGTTTTTTCAAATTAATTGCAGTATTTACCGCTGCTTTAAGTCTTTTTACGTACTTGTCGATTGTATTGATCTTGTTTTTGTATTTGACTGATAAAAAAGAATCAAACTTTTGTAGGAAATCAAAATCAAGTTTGTTTAATTCTATATCAGCGGAACTATAATGTTCCTTTAAGAATTCAATTACTTTGCTTTTAGCAGTTTTATAATATCCAATTGTGTTAGCAGCATAGCCATTATCTAAATGACTTACCATATCATTTATCCTATAATCAAAAAGTTCTATCAAAGTTGAAACTTCATTCTTGTCGCGGAAACGCATTGCTATTGCTGAAGGTGTAATCATTTTATCTTCATGTCGCAAATCGTTTATAATTTCATACACCTTCTCTTCCAGTTCATGGAGTTGATTATTAATTGTGATAAGCTTATATGATGTCGCTTTCGCTTTGGATTTTTTAGCTATTCAGTTAATTGGAGAAACCCAAAGACCGGTGCTTATGTTACGATCTTCCCCGGCAAATCGTAAACGCATATATATGGGAGCTATGTTTTTAGGTTTGTTTAGCTTATTCATCATTAACCGGAAACAAACCTTAAAAGATATTTTTTTCATTGTATTTTATATATATAAATAGTTAAGAAAAAAGAAAATCGTAGGACTTTCTTTGAATTGAAGGCATTTTTTTTAATAAAAGATGGGTACTTTTTTGGGAACCCGCCAAGCAGCCAAAATGTTAAAGGAATATTAATGCCAGTGGATGTTAAGGTGGTTTGTAGAGAGAGGATAAAATAAAAAACGCTGGTAAAAAGGGGTTTTCACCAACGTTCAAATAAGTTCTTAGCGGTCCCGCCAGGAATCGAACCTGGATCAAAGGCTTCGGAGACCCTTATACTATCCATTGTACTACGAGACCGGAATTTTTTACTGCGCGAAAATACTAACTATTGATTGCTATTAGCAATGGCAATTGATTTTAAAAATTCTTTTCCTACTCCAGATTTTAGATATTTTTCTCTTTTTCTTGCTGTAACTCTATCAGGAAATGATTCTGAATGTATCAGCTCCCATGGAGCAAAGAAGCGGGTTGATGAAGTTAACCCATTGTTATGTTGCTTAATGCGCTGAGTAATATCAGCGGTCATGCCTACATAAATTCTACCATCTTTTATACTTTGAATAGCATATACGTAAATCACGATTTTTGTTTAGGGTATTTATTGAACAACCTGGATCAAAGGCTTCGGAGACCCTTTACTATCCCTGCCTACCGGCAGGCAGGCATTGTACTACGAGACCGGAATTTTTTACTGCGAGAAAATAATGAACTAAACTGATGCCATAAAAATATGCAGCACAAGGGAGTGACACAACCGTGCTCAATGCATTTACTGAAGCCGGTCACCAAAAAAGTTATTTCGCAAAAGCCTGAACATTGGTGCCGAATATTTTTACAGCAATAGCTAATAAGATAACACCAAAAAATTTACGCACTGCAATCAGCCCTGCCTTTCCTAAAATTTTTTCCAGCCACTTTAATAAATGAATAGCTATAAAAATCACAATAAGATTAATTAATATACCAACGAGAATATACTGGTCCTCATAATTTGCTTTTAACGACATAATCGTAGTTAATGTACCCGTGCCTGCGATCAGCGGAAATGCAATGGGCACAAGCGTTCCGGTTGAGCCTTGCTCTTCTTTAAAAATGTCAAGGCCTAGAACCATTTCAAGTCCAACTAAAAACATAACGATCGATCCTCCAACTGCAAATGAATGCACATCAAGATTCAGAACCTTTAATAATGGTTTTCCTGCGTATAAAAATAAGATCATTAATATGCCGCTTACTATAGTAACTTTTAAAGCGTGAATGTCTCCAGTCTTATTTTTTAAGCCTATCAGCACAGGTATGGAACCGATGATATCAATTACTGCAAACAATGTAAATGTTACGGTGAGTAATTTATTAAAGTCCATACGCGGCTTTTTACAAAGTTAATTTTGTTTGAATGATGAAACAGGTAAATACATTTGCATCACAATAATTTTACACGATGAAGATCTTATTATTTGTAGCTACATTATTTGTTTGTTTAAACGCTCACGCGCAAAGCAAAGACACAGCACATTTGTATAATGTGAATGATAATGCTGAGAAAGAAATTGCAGTAGCCATTAAAAAAGCAAAAGCAGAGCACAAATTTGTTCTGGTACAGGGCGGTGGAAACTGGTGCAGCTGGTGTAAGCGATTTAGTATTACAGTTGCGAACGATGCAAAACTTGATTCAATTGTAAATGCTGATTTTGTTGTTTATCATTTGAATTACAGCCAGGAAAATAAGAATGAAAAAGTGTATGCAAAATATGGTTATCCGCAGCGTTTCGGTTTTCCTGTTTTTATAATTATTGATGATAAAGGCAACCGCATTCACACGCAGAATTCAGAATACCTTGAAGAAGGAAAAGGCTATGATAAAGATAAGATCGCTGATTTTTTTGAAGCATGGAGCCCGGCTGCTTTAGACCCTAAAAATTATACTAACTAAGCAATTTGTTAAGCCACGAATGCACGAATAATTTATTCGTGCATTCGTGGCTTTGTCATTTAAAATTATTTCAGATTTTTTGTTATGGTCAAATCAACTTTATTAAACTTGTTGCGTCATCCAGCTTATAACCTTCTATGAACTTTTAGTTCAAATTGCTTCTAAATCACAAAACCAAAAGCCGTATTTTTTTTGATTATCATTATCATACTTTGGCGCTTTATATGTTTTGTATACAATATCTCCTTTCTTAAATTGAATGGATTGTTTGAATATCGGTCCATCAAAAACAAAAGAATGAAATTCACCGTTCTCACCGCAAACATCTACGTTTGACGGCAGATCATTTATGAAAGCTTCATCAATTATTCTTCCGCAAAAACTTTTATCTAAATACTGTTCATTTACGCAAACAACAACGGCTTTAAATCCGTTATCAATAAATTCTTTTATTAATGCAGTTGTATTAATCTTCCACAAAGGGAAAATACATTCAATGCCTGCTTCTTTTAATTTCTGTTCGCGATAAATTTTCAGGTCTTCCAAAAATATATCTCCAAAAACTGCTTTACTGCAACCCGATGTTTTTAAAGCACTTACTTTTTCCAGCATCATCATTTCATATTCCAGCATCGATGGTTCTTCGGGCAGCTCAACTGTAACCAATGGCAACCCGAGTGATGCAGCCTGCGCTTCCATCAAACTTCTTCTTACCCCATGCATTGAAACACGATCATGTACAGCATTAATATTTGTAAGCAGGCATTGAATATTGTATTTATTTGAAAGCATCGTTTTGTACAAAGCCAACGCAGAATCTTTTCCTCCGCTCCAGTTAAAAAATGCTTTCTCTTTCACTTCAATTATTTGAGTTGTACAAATACTTTTCTTTGAAAAGCATGTAACGGTTCTTTAATTGCAATAAACAATTTGCACAAAGACAATCATTATAACGATCTTCAATAAAAGCTCTTTCTTCTGCAGTTAACTCAACATGGCGGCATTGGCAATTCGAAATATCACCAGCCTTGCATTCAAACACATTGTTGCAACGTGAACAGGTTTTTACTTCATGCGATGGCATACATGTTTACTTTAAAGTTTAAAATGAAGCCCTGCGTTTACGGTTGTTCCCTGCACTGCATATCCGTACACTTCATAATAATTTGTTTTGTTGGTGATATTTTTTATATCAATAAACAAACTCAGTTTGCTCTTTACAAAACTATATTGCGCGTAAGCATTCCATAAAGTATATGCATTCAAATCAACTTGTGATTGATCATATGTTGTCGGATTAAAATAATTATCTGTTCGCTTACCTGTGAATTGAATTGTTGTACTTACATACAAAGCCGGAGTAATGTTATAACCTGCAAAAATCTTCACTGCATTCTTTGGCCTGCGCACAAGATTATAGTAGCTGGTATCTTTTCCTGAAGATGCGTCCGTAATCTTTCCTGTTATATATGCATACGATGCACTTAACTGCAATTTTTTATCAGCATAATTTATTGCTGCCTGCATGCCATAATCATGTTGCTTATTCAAATTCTCATAACCATTGGCTCCGTAAATGATAACATTGTTGATGTTGCGGTTAAAGCCGTTAACCGACAATGATAATTTTTTCTGCATGAAAAATGTTTGCAACCCTGCTTCCTGTGTACTTGATTTTTCAGGCTCAAGATTCGGATTAGCGCCGTAAGGGCCGAACAATTCATTAATAGAAGGCGGTCTGAATCCACTCGTAATATTTGCAAAAACTTTTACGCTGTTATTAATAAGATACGATGGATTAAAGCTGTACGTAAAATTATCGCCGTATTGATTGTGATGATTGAATCTTCCGCCCAATTCAACATTCAATCCGTTGTTTGCATGAAATAAAAAAGATAAATATGGGCTGATAATACTGTTGGTTGTATCAACATCTTTTATCGTGTAAGATTGATAACTCAATCCGCCGATCATCTGTATATTCTTATTGAATGTTTGATTTACATATGCTTCAGCATTGTTGAATTTCCCGCTTGATACAAACGGATACTGGCTTTCATAATCACGCTTTGTAAAATCATACCCATAATTGAAGTGTACACTTCCGGTTGCATAATTGTAATGCCCATCTAAACCTGCATTTTGCAACGTGGCAAAGTATTCATTCGGTGCATCAGTAAATGCATCGTCATCATAACCACCTTTAAAATGTGTGTAACGATAATAAGGTGAAATTTTAAACTTATCAGTTACATTAATGCCAACAATTGCCTGCACCGCATTTTGCATGTAACCATCTTTATCAAAATTTGCTTTGCCTGTTGTGTCTTTGGCTTCAGAAATTCCATCCGTATTAAAATAAGTATAGTTCAAATTGTACTCCAATACTTTTGTTTTCTGGCTGATGTTTGCATTGCCTTTAAAACTATTGTAACTGCCATACGAAACCAAACCACCCAATTGTGGTTTGTTTGTCGCCGGTTTTTTTGAAATAATATTAATAACACCTGCAACCGCATTTGAACCATACAATGTACTTTGGCTGCCCTGTAAAATTTCAATGCGTTCAATATTATCCAGCGATAATAAACGCAGATCAAAACTGCCGCCAACACCTGCAGGTTCATTTAGCGGAATGCCATCAAGCAATATCAACGTGTATTTATCTGTTGCGCCAAGTAAATACAAAGATTTGTCTTTACCAGGATTGCTCGTTGCGCCGTTAACTGTAACGCCAACCTGCTCGTTTAATAATTGCGCCAGGTCTTTGCTGCCGCTTTTTTCAATTTGTTCTTTGGTAATAACTGTAATTACTTTTCCGGTTTCACTTAATTTCTTTGGCGATTTTGTTGCTGTAACCACAACATCATCCAATAAATTTCCTGATGAATCTGTTTGCGCTTTTGCAAATTGTATAAGCGCTAATACAATTGTTGTAATGAAAATTTTTTTCATGCTCATTCTTCTTTTGAATGTTTAAAAATGTTTTTGAAGAATGAGCTTTCGTGTAAGATAAATAGAAATGAAAATGTCTTCTGCAGTAAGACCTTATCATTCTGCCTTTCACCCGAAAGCCCAGATAATTTTTTTTGATTGGCAGGTCTTCTGGCTCGCCTGCTGCTGAACTCCTTCCCGTCTTCTTCAAGACAGTGGTTTTTATTCAGCAGGTGAATGGTGAGTGGCGAACGGTGAGTACAACTCACAACTGACCACTTACAACTCACAAGACTTACAGCTACGGGGATAGCTTCCGCATTTCACGGAATTCCCTTTTAATTCGTTAGATGATTTTTTATGATACCGGCTTTTGTACTTCGTGGCATCACGGTTGCGTCGCAACACTTCAGTTATATATTTTCAATTAAGCTTTTTACTTCGCAACAAACATCATCTTTCAAAACCAAATCAGCGGCAAAAGTAATTGAACACTTTGTTTATTAAAATTCTTTTATTGTAACAATGTTTATAAGGGCGTGTATATAATTAATCCAGGTTCCCCGTTACTAACATCGCGCTCCTACGGAGCTTATCCTGATATATTTACACTTATGGGTACAAAACAGGCTTAGAGCCGTATGACCGATAGCCACTTCGTTATTCCTTTTTTGATTCCGGCCCAACCGAATCTCACCTCCACATGACCATGCAGGTTGCTGCCTGGTAACAAACCACCTTAATGTTTATGTTCTTATCCGGAACTTATGTTATTCTGTAAGGATATTTTTTATATTAAACAGGGACAAAACAGGTACAAAACAGGGACTAAAGAGGTACTA
>Ga0206973_1040_pt1 | contig 37236 bp, 26 predicted proteins | sample Alteio_BWOrgHeat_83_FD_152927 | JGI IMG/M metagenome (GOLD analysis project Ga0206973, IMG submission 152927) | Enriched cells from forest soil in Barre Woods Harvard Forest LTER site, Petersham, Massachusetts, United States -... | ecosystem: Environmental > Terrestrial > Soil > Temperate forest >...
TCTTCATACGTAACTACTGCAGGAATTGATTTCTGGCCAAACATTCCTGTTGTTGCCTGTTCCGGAAATTCTTTTCCCGGAAAATTTTTAGCCGAAGGCACATCATTATACGACATAGGAAATGTAGTAGCCAGCTTGCCTGACGGATTTGTTTTCCCACTCAATACATCGGCCATTGCATTGCCACCTTCTTCACCCGGTTGCCATGCAAGCAATATGGCATCAACTTTATCTCTGAATGAAGTAACATCAATCACTCCACCAATATTCAACACTACAATCACCGGTTTATGTTGTGCATGAAAAGCGGCAGCAACATTATCGATCATTGATTGTTCAAGTGCAGTTAGCTTATAATCATTATCAACCGTTCTGTCTTTTCCTTCACCTGCATTTCTTCCAACACAAACAATTGCAATATTTGATGAAGCAGCTTTTTGGTCAATACTATTTTTATCAATAGCATATTCAGTTGCATCAGGTGTAGGATTCATTAATTCCTGGATGATGCCTTTTTTAGGATGCTTCATCGAATAATCATTCAAATAACTAACATAGGCCTGTTGCACATCTTTGTCCAAACTATATCCTGCATTCGTTAAGCCTGTTGCCAATGAAACAGCATAAGGTTTATTAACATCGCCGCTTCCGGTGCCGCCTGCAATTAAATCATATCCATGATTGCCAAACAGTGCAATGGTTTTAGCTGTATTGTTTACAGGCAATGTATTGTTGCCATTCTTTAATAACACCATGCCTTCTGCTGCTGCCGCTCTTGAAATTTCTGCATGCTTTTTCAGATCGGGTTTATTGGAGTATGAGTATTTTTTGAAGTCAGGCGTTTTCAACATCACATTTAAAATACCTGCTATGTTTTCATCCAATACAGATTCTGAAAGCTGGCCGCTCTTTACGGCATCAATAATTTTTGTTACCTGGTCTTTTGTACCAGGCATCAGCAAATTGTTGCCTGCTTTCATTTGAGCAACCGCATCTTTTCCACCAAACCAATCGGTCATTACAAAACCTTTGAAACCCCATTCGTCTTTCAATACTGTAGTAACCAAATCGTGGCTTTCAGAAGTATAAGTTCCGTTTATTAAATTGTAAGAAGTCATCACAGCCCATGGCTGAGAATTCTTAATAGCAATCTCAAAATTCTTCAGGTAAATTTCTCTTAGTGCTCTTTCACTCACAATCGTATTTACTGAGTTGCGGTCTGTTTCCTGGTTATTTCCTGCGAAGTGTTTGATGGTTGCACCCACGCCCTGCGATTGAATGCCGTTTATAATTGCAGCCGCCGTTTTACCGGATATTAACGGGTCTTCTGAATAGTATTCAAAATTTCTTCCGCCCAGTGGATTGCGGTGAATATTTACACCAGGGCCAAGAATAAAATCAATACCATATTCTTTTATCTCTTCGCCAAAAGCAACCCCAACTTTTTTTACAAGCGCTGTGTCCCAGCTTGATGCCAGCAATGTTCCTACAGGCCATGCGGTAGAAAATAAATTATTGGCTGAATCTTCTTTCGACATGGCAAACCTGTGAATACCAGCCGGCCCATCGGCTAAATCCAAAGTAGGAATACCCAATCTTGCTATCCTGGATGTGTGACCGGATACTGCCATATTTTTTTTATCAAGTTCAGTGTCTTGCCCGGGAGGTGTTAACCCTGGAACTGAAAAGCCTTTACCTACAACAAGCTTTGCTTTTTCTTCAAGCGTCATTGATTTGATAACGGCAGCAATTGGGTCCTTGCCCAACTGTGGTGTTTTATTCTGTGCTGTAGTAATAAGAGAAGTAAAGAGTGTAAGAATAAGCAGTGTGACATTAGAATACCGAAATTTCATATGCAATTGTTTAAGTAGATAATTATAATGAGTATGGTGAAAGAAACCTTCACCACTTAATGAGTTCTTTAGTTCTGTTTTACGCGTTCGCCATCAGCATCAAACATTCCCATCATACTTCCGGTAAAATGATCATCATCTTTCTTGTTCATTTCAAGATTTACGTCATAGCCCTGCGCATTAAAATAAACAGTCGCTTTATCGCCGCTCACTTCTATCTTATCAATTTTTGACATTTCAGCGCCCGTTGAATCCTGTATAACGCCTGTTAAAGCAGTGTCTGATTTTGTAAGTACTACAAACATTTTTGCATCGCCGTTGGATGTGCCTTTTATCAATACATTCCATTTACCTGCGAAATAATCTGCGCCGGTTGTTTGCGCTTTTACATTTACCGATAACAGCAGGAAGAATAATCCTGCAAAAACGAAACTTGCTTTTTTCATTGTGGTTGTTTTATTTGATTTTAAAATTTGTGTTTGATTATACCAGATATTATAAGACTTATAGCGTATTATTAGTTCGGAACAAACAGAACCAATAATATAAAAAAATTATTTATGCGCTTTTTCCCAATCTGCTACCAGCTTATCTATTCCCTTATGAATGTAAGTGCTGAAATCTATCACTTCTTTTAACTCCCGGCTGAAATGCTGGAATTCAGAATTCTTTCTGTGCTGTAACGCTTCCATGATCATATCATTAATTAATTGTCCTTTCTTATATTGATCTTTGATGACCTTTGAAAGGCCTTTCGTATTGATTTGAAAATATCTTTTGCGGTCGCCACTGAACGTGATATAATTAACAACATCCGCCTGCATTAGCTGGTTCAAAGCTGTACTTATGCTGCTCTTGCTTGCTTTTAAAAATTCCTGTATCTCATAAAAGCCACGGTATGGCGGTTCTGAAAGCATAAGGTAAGCAACAATGCGACCGGGCATAGGCGCCTGGCCTGTTTGTTCTATCATAATTCCTATCTTTTCTACTTTACCTGAAAGTTGGTCAACTGATTTACGTGTAGACGGCGTAGTGCTTTTTTTCATTTCAGGCAACGAATCTAATTGGTTTTTTTGGTTCGGTAAAAAAAGAACCAAATTTTTTTTAAAACTTTTTTAGCCTCCCGGTCTTGTCATTTTTCTTTCCTTGCTTTAAAACAAACCTTAAACCCGTTGGCGGATTTTTTTTATAAAAGATAAAACAGAAAATATGTTTGGCCATCATTTTATTCCACAATCATCTCCCCTTTTTAAAGCTTTTGCCCGGGTAACGCCCATTTAATAGTATGAGGCATACCTGCAGGCTCATTTGTTCGGTCGTTGGTCGGTACTTCTTCGGTACTTGGTCGGTAGTTGTTCGGTCAATAGGACCGAACAACTACCGAATATATACCGGCAATAATCCGGCAAAATAAGCTATCAGGTAACCTTGACACAGGCAATTAATGAATCAAATGCCCAATACCGGCCTGCAGGCATACATCTATCGTTTCTTATAAACCGATAGCAAAATATGCTTTTCATTTTTTGCCTTTGTTTAGTTCCCATGTAGCTAGTAAAAAAACTCCGCAAGGAGGTTAACTCTTTAGTATTTTACATAACGGTACAGGACAGTGATTGAATATGCCCCGTTTATTTTTGACTTTCAAATTTGGCCAATGAAAAAGCTATTTTTCCTTTCTGCTATCTCGCTGGTATCAATTGCTGCCATGTCGCAAACCAGTCTTTCAAACGACAGCTTATATAAAAATTTTGTATCGCCACCCAACAGTGCAAAGCCGCGCGTGTGGTGGCATTGGATGAATGGCAATATCACTGAAGATGGTATAAGAAAAGATTTGGAATGGATGCATCGTGCAGGTGTTGGCGGCTTTCAGAATTTTGATGCTGCATTGGCAACACCGCAGATAGTTGAAAAGCGTTTAACTTATATGACGCCTGACTGGAAAGATGCATTTCACTTTGCAACAAAACTTGCAGATTCATTGCATCTGGAAATGGCTATCGCAGGCTCGCCGGGCTGGAGTGAAAGTGGTGGCCCCTGGGTAAAGCCTGAAGATGGAATGAAAAAAATTGTGTGGACTGAGACGCGTGTAAAAGGCGGAACATCAAATATAAAATTGCCACAGCCGGAAGGCACCACAGGCCCGTTTCAAAACATAGAAATGCAACCGGGTTTTGGTGAAACTATTGATGCATCAAAACTTCCGAAGTTTTATAAAGATGTTGCAGTGGTTGCTTATAAAATTCCTGCCACAGATAAATCATTAAGCGAGCTTGGTGCAACAGTTACATCGAGCGGCGGCAATTTTTCTTTGCAACAATTAACCGATGGAGATCTTTCAACAACAGTTCTTTTGCCAAGAGATTCTGCAACAGGATTTGGATGGATACAGTTTGCATTTCCTCAACCGCAAACCATTAAAGCAATAACAATGGTAGGGGGCGGTGAGCCCGGTGTGTTTGGATTTGGTTCGGCTGCAAAAGACAGTCGTAAACTGGAAGCGAGTGATGACGGTGTAAACTACAAACCCGTTTGTATTATACCTCCCGGCGCTATTTTGCAGCAAACAATTAATATACCTGCAACTACTGCAAAATATTTTCGGATCACTATAAAAAATCCACCGCCGCCGGCAAACATTGGTGCCGCTTTTGGTATGGGTGATATGGGCGCATCAAAAGATCCGGGTGGTACTGAAATAGCAGAAATTTATTTGCACACTACAGATGTAATTGAACGCTTTGAAGAGAAGGATGCATTTGCTCCTGTTGGTGATTTGAATACAAAAATGACTGCATCAACCAATGATGTTGTTGCAACAAGCGACATCATTGATCTTACCAATAAATTAAATTCAAATGGAACGTTGAATTGGACCGCTCCCGATGGTGAATGGAAAATTGTTCGCTTTGGTTATTCATTGCTTGGCATTACAAATCATCCTGCATCACCTGAAGCAACAGGCCCTGAAGTGGATAAACTTGATCCTGTTGCAGTAAAAAATTATTTCACCAATTATCTTGGTCAATATGAAAATGCAACCGGTGGTTTAATGGGTAAGAAAGGCGGCTTGCAATTTATGGTGACTGATAGTTGGGAAGCAGGCGCACAAAACTGGACTGCAAACCTTCCTGCAGAGTTTCAACAGCGTCGAGGCTACAGCATCATTCCATGGTTGCCTGTATTAACAGGAACGGTTGTGAAAAGTTCTGAAGCAAGCGAACGGTTTTTATTTGATTTCAGGAAAACACTGAGTGAAATGGTAGCGGAATATCATTACGATGCATTGACAAATATTCTTGCACAATATGGAATGAAACGTTATTCAGAATCGCATGAAAGCGGCCGTGCATTAATTGCAGATGGTATGGATGTAAAACGCAAAGCAGCAGTACCGATGTCTGCAATGTGGACACCGAATCCATTCATCAATGGTGGTGATCAGACAGGTTACCAGGCAGACATAAGAGAGTCCGCATCCACTGCACACATTTATGGGCAAAATCTTGTTGCTGCAGAATCATTAACAGCACTTGGCATTCCTGCAACAGCATGGTCTTATTCACCCGAAAATTTAAAACCCACTGCAGATCTTGAGCTCGCAAGCGGGTTAAACCGTTTTGTTATTCACTGCTCTGTTCATCAGCCAACAGATGATAAAATTCCGGGCCTTGGCCTTGGTCCATTTGGTCAGTGGTTCAATCGCCATGAAACATGGGCAGAGGATGCAAAAGCATGGACGGGCTATTTATCGCGCAGCAGTTATTTATTACAGCAAGGAAAGTTTGTTGCTGATGTTGTTTACTATTATGGTGAAGACAATAACATCACTTCATTGTTTGGAAAACAATTGCCAAGCATTCCCGAAGGTTATAATTATGATTTCATCAATGCAGATGCGCTGCTTAATTTATTATCTGTAAAAGATGGAAAGCTTGTTACATCAAGTGGCATGAGTTATCGCGTGCTGGTGTTGGACAGCAATGCGGCAAGAATGAGTTTGCCTGTTTTGAAAAAGATAAATGCATTGGTAAAAGCAGGCGCAACCATCGCAGGTGTTAAGCCAACAATACCATTGGGTTTAAGTGATGATGCAAATGAATTTAACCAACTGGTTAATGAAACATGGTCTTCATCCAACATAAATGTTACAGAAGGAAAATCAGTAAGTGATGTGTTGAATGCAATGAACATTAATCCTGATTTTGCTTATACAAAATCAAAGGCCGATACGAAGTTGTTATATGTTCACCGCAAAACAAATGACCGCGATATTTATTGGGTTGATAGTCGCAACAATAACGCGCAGGATGTTGAAGCAACGTTTCGCATTGCAGGAAAATTACCTGAGATATGGCATGCAGAAACAGGTAAGACAGAAGCTGCTTCTTACAGCATTGAAAACGGTGTAACAAAAGTTGCTTTGCATTTGCAGCCGAACGATGCCGTGTTTGTAGTGTTTAAAAATAAAGCGACACAAACATCTGTAACATTGCCTGCAACAGAAGAAAAACAATTGACGGTTGTTGATGGAAGCTGGAATGTAGATTTTCAAAAAGACCGCGGTGCACCTGCAAATGCAACATTTGATAAACTTGTTTCTTACACTGATAATGCAGATGCAGGCATAAAATATTTTTCAGGCTCTGCTACTTATACAAAAACAATTACAGCAGATAAAAACTGGTTTGCAAAGGGCTCAACATTGTGGCTTGATTTAGGTGATGTAAAAAATCTTGCAGAAGTTATTGTGAATGGAAAATCACTCGGTATTGTCTGGAAACAACCTTTCCGTGTTGATGTAACCAATGCATTAAAAGCAGGAGAAAATAAAGTTGAGGTTAAGGTCATTAATCTTTGGGTGAACCGTTTGATTGGCGATGCACAACCAAATGTTGAGCATAAGATCACGTATACAACAATGCCTTTTTACCAGGCAAATTCAAAACTGTTGCCATCAGGATTATTAGGACCTGTGCAGATACTTTCAGTTAAGTAAGATGTTATGCAACTGAAGAAAATATATTGAACAGATATTTTCTTTGCCGGAAATATTACTTATATAATATCTTCCACTATCATTTTATCTTACAAAATCACCTGCACTATGCGTAATAAAGTTGTATCAGCGATAACAGTTTTACTGTTCATCACGCATGCAATAAACATACATGCACAAACTGAAATTCCATTGTATAATGGCGCAGTTCCGGGTTCCGAAAACTGGAACTGGGAAGAAAAGCAAATCAAGGCTGATATTGGTAATATTGTAATGGATGTTTCGCATCCTTCATTAACAGCTTTTATTCCAGCTAATCCAAATGGCACTGCAGTAATTATTGCACCCGGCGGCGCGTTTCATGTATTGGCTTTTGACCTGGAAGGAACAGAAGTAGCAAAGCGTTTAAATGCATTGGGCATTACTGCTTTTGTATTGAAATACCGCGTAGTGCATAATGATCCTGCGCATCCTGAAAACAGTATCGGAACATTAATGTCAACAAAAAATTTCAAAAAACTTGATTCACTGAATGCGCCTGTTGTGCCGCTTGCAATGCAGGATGGATTAACCGCAGTAAAATATGTTCGTCAACATGCAACAGATTATAAGATCGACCCCAACAAAATCGGCTTCATGGGATTTTCTGCGGGAGGTACCGTAACAATGTCCGTTATATATAACGCTACTGATGAGAGCCGCCCAAACTTTGTTGCACCGATTTATGCTTATGAAGGTGCAATCATCGGATCAACCGTTCCCTCCGCAAAAACACCGATTTTTATTTGTGCTGCAAGCGATGATGATCTTGGCCTCGCAACACACAGTGTTCACATTTATTTAAAATGGCTGGCTGCAAATCAGCCTGCAGAATTACACATGTATGAACAGGGCAAACATGGCTTCGGCACAAAAACACAAGGACTTCCTGTTGATTCATGGATGGATAGGTTTACTGACTGGCTTGCCATGCATGGTTTGGTAAAAAAATAATTATTGGCTTAATATATTCTAATGGAAATAAAATATAACAGCAGTTATCCATCAATTGATGACCTGAGAAAAAGAGCGCAGAAAAAAATTCCGCGCTTTGCATTTGAATACCTTGATGGTGGTTGTAATGAAGATGTAAACCTGCATAAGAATACAAGCGAGATAAGAGAGATTGAACTAAAGCCTTATTATCTTAAAAATTATACAAGTGCAGATCTGCGCACAGAACTTTTCGGCCATACATATGATGCGCCTTTTGGCATTTCACCTGTTGGTTTACAGGGTTTGATGTGGCCCAATGCGCCTGAAATACTTGCCCGTGCTGCATTTCAGCATAACATACCTTTTATCTTAAGTACCGTTACAACTTCATCTGTTGAAAGAATAAGCGAGCTTACTGAAGGCAATGCATGGTTCCAGTTGTATCATCCTGCGGAAGCAGAAGTTAGAAACAGCGTGATACAAAGAGTGGCTGATGCAAATTATCCTGTGCTTGTTTTACTATGCGATGTGCCTTCGTTTGGTTACAGGCCAAGAGACATTCGCAATGGTTTGGCAATGCCACCGAAGATGACATTAAAAAACATTTTGCAGATAATGGGCAAGCCGGAATGGGCATTGAAAACATTGTTGCATGGCCAGCCTGAATTTGCCACGATGAAACAATATATGCCAAAAGGCATGAGCATGAAACAACTGGGCTTATACATGAATAAAACTTTTTCGGGAAGACTGAATGAAGAAAGAATAAAACCTTTAAGAGATAAATGGAAAGGCAAACTGGTTTTAAAAGGCGTGGCAAGTGAAGAAGATACAGAGATGGCTTTGCGTTTAGGGTTTGATGGCATCATTGTTTCAAATCATGGAGGCAGGCAATTAGATGCAGGCCAGTCTTCAATACAATCTATGTTGCCCATTGTTGAAAAATACAAAAACAAATTAACCATTATGATGGATAGCGGCATGCGCTCGGGCCCGGACGTGGCAAGGGTTTTAGCCAGTGGTGCAGATTTTACTTTTATGGGAAGATCATTTATGTATAGCGTTGCAGCGCTCGGCAATAAAGGTGGCAATCACATTATATCCATTTTAAAAACACAGGTAAAACAAGTGATGGAACAGGTATGTTGCACATCGGTAAAAGATCTGCCGCAACATCTTATTTAATGCTATTTTGTGTCAGATGATTTTTTCATACCAAAATATCATGAGTCATATGATAAAACACTTTATACTGCAATCTTATTTGATTCAATCCTCAAAACGAATTCTGCTATTCATAATAACAACCATTTTTCTACCAGAGGCAAACCTTTCAGCACAGGATACATCTCCCGCATTGGTGGTTAACTGGGATAGCATCATCATGGTTTCAAAAACCACACCCACATTGCAGGTAGTAGAAAATCCTGCAGTGCGGCCTTCCTCTTCTATTCATGCAAATACATTCAAAGCATTGAAAGATTTGGGTGCAGATTATGTGCGCTATGTTCCCTGGTTCCCTTATCCTAAAATGGCTGTGGCAGAATTAAGAGCGCCCACAAAAGACAGCACTTTCTGGGACTTTACTTACCTGGACAGTACAATGGAAGCAATCATGAATGCAACAAGCGGGCATAGTGTTGTAATAAACTTCAGCACAACACCTTCATGGATGTGGAAGATAAATTATGATATGCCTTATCCAAAAGATGCTTACGAAGCGTTTTGGGCATATAATGATGGCAGTGAATTGCGTGATACAACTATGAAAGAACTTGCCGGTTATTATGCAAGGTTATTTAGCTGGTACACCAAAGGAGGCTTTACAGATGAGTTGGGTAAATTTCATAAATCAGATCATTTTTATAAGATACCCTATTGGGAGGTTTTGAATGAGCCTGATCTTGAACACAACATTCCTGTTGAAATGTATACAAAGATGTACGATGCTATTGTTGGTGCGATCAAAAAAATATCTCCCGAAACAAAGTTCATCGGTATATCGCTTGCGTTTAATGCAAGGCCTGAATATTTTGAATATTTTCTTAATCCAAAAAATCATAAACCCGGCATTCCGTTAGACGGCATTTCTTATCATTTTTATGGAACAAGATCTTATGCTGATCAGCCTTTACAGGAGTATCAGTATGCATTCTTTGACAAAGCCAATGCCTTCCTGGAGAAAGTACGTTTTATTGAAAGCATCCGTAAAAGGCTTTCACCTACAACTACTACAACTGTCAATGAGATTGGAACAATAATCGGCGAAATGGATGGCAATAATATACCGGATGATTACTGGAATTTATCAGGTGCCATGTTTGCTTATATTTTTATTGAGCTGACAAAGATGGGTATTGATGTTGCCGGTGAATCGCAGTTGGTTGGCTATCCAACACAGTTCCCTGATGTAAGCATGATGAACTGGAAAGATGGCAAACCCAATGCACGTTACTGGACATTGAAATTGCTGAAAGATAATTTCGGCCCCGGTAATAAACTCGTTTATAGTGCTGTGAATAATGCTGATATTATTTCGCAGGCTTTTATTACATCTGCAGGAAAAAAAATATTGTTGATAAATCCACGTAATAAAGAATCAAAAATAAACCTGCCTTCAGAAGCAATTATTGAAACTATATATTCAGTTGATGGCAGTAATGAAGAAAATGGTATTGCGCAAACAAAGCCTGCAGGAAATTCTATAACGCTGAAACCTTTTGATGTAAAGGTTATACAACTGAAATAGTAACAATACAGAACTGAAACATGCAACACCATTTTTATATTTTCCATTCATAACAGACCATGACAGTTGCATCTTCCAGGTAATATACTTTAGCTCAATAGAAAAAAATAACGAATGCAGATCATACTCGGAATTATATTTCACTTTATCGGTGGTTTTGCTTCAGGAAGTTTTTATGTGCCTTATAAAAAAGTAAAAGGCTGGCATTGGGAAAACTACTGGCTGATAGGTGGGTTGTTTTCATGGCTGATCATTCCGCCAATTGCAGCATGGCTTACCATTCCAAACTTTGCAGACATCATTGCACAAACAGGTGCTTCTACTTTTTGGTGGACATACTTCTGGGGTATTCTTTGGGGAATCGGTGGTTTGATGTATGGACTTGGCATGCGCTATCTTGGTATGAGTTTGGGCAATTCAGTATTGCTTGGTTTTACATCTGCATTTGGCGCACTCGTTCCATCTATCTATTACAACTTTCATCCGCAGGATGGCAAAACAACATTCACTGATCTGCTTACTACATCATGGGGCCGTATTGTACTTGCAGGCATCATCATTTGTTTGGTTGGAATTTATATCTGCGGCAGAGCAGGGGTTTTAAAAGAAAGAGAATTACCCGAGGAAAAAAAGAAAGAAAGCATAAAAGAATTCAATCTTGTAAAGGGCTTGATTGTTTGTATCATCTCCGGTATTCTCAGCGCCTGTTTTAATTATGGCATTGAAGCGGGTGCACCAATGTCTGCTGTGGCAAACAATTTATGGAAGGCTGCACATCCCGGTGTTACAACAGAATTTTTGTATCAGAATAATGTTATTTATATCGTGATTTTATGGGGTGGTTTAACAACCAACCTTATATGGTGCATGTTTTTAAATGCACGCAATAAAACATTTGGTGATTATACAAACCGTAATTACCCGTTATTAAGAAATATTATTTTCTGTGCATTGGCAGGCACAACATGGTTCTTACAATTTTTCTTTTATGGCATGGGTGAAAGTAAATTAGGTAATGGCGCAAGTTCATGGATATTACACATGGCATTCATCATACTCGTTGCAAACATGTGGGGCTTTGCATTAAAAGAATGGAAAGGCGTTTCATCAAAAACAAAAACAACAATTGTTATTGGTGTTATTACGATAATAGTATCGGTGGCATTGGTGGGTGTTGGTAATGCGATGAAGTAGTAATGCCCCCAACCCCTAAAGGGGAGTATTAACCTGAACATTGATTATAAATTATAAGACAGAAATTATTATGGAATCAAAAAATATAAACGCTCTTCAAAGCTCCCCTTCAGGGGCGGGGGGGCTCGACTTCAAACATGTTTCATATTTATGGAATGATGAGGAAGCTGCAAAACTTGCAGGCGATGAAGTAGCATTACTGGTATATCGTTCTAATTTATTAGGTGCAGATCTGCGCCTTACAAATTATGGCGGCGGCAACACATCATGTAAAGCAATGGCAACAGATCCTCTAACAGGAAAACAAGTTGAAGTAATGTGGGTGAAAGGCAGTGGTGGTGATTTGGGAACGATGAAAAGAAGTGGCCTTGCAGCCTTATACGTTGACAGGTTACGTGCTTTAAAAAATGTGTATCGTGGTATTGAACATGAAGATGAAATGGTAGAGTTATTCAATCATTGCATTTATGATCTTGCATCAAAAGCGCCTTCAATAGATACGCCTTTGCATGGTTTTCTTCCATACAAGCACATAGATCATTTGCATCCTGATGCAGCCATTGCAATTGCAGCTGCAAAAGATGGTAAACAAATAACACAGGAACTATTCAACGGTACAATTGGTTGGGTTGAATGGCAACGGCCAGGCTTTGACCTGGGATTGAAATTAAAAGCAGCCGTTGATGAAAACCCAAACCTGCGTGGCATTATGCTGGGTTCGCATGGATTGTTTACATGGGGCGATACAGCGTATGAAAGTTATATCAACACACTTGAAGTTATTGAACGTTGCGCTGAATATTTGCCCCCATCCCCTAAAGGGGGGAAGAAAACATTTGGTGGTGCAAAACTTCAATCATTACCAAAAGAACAACGGCTGCAAAAGGCCGCAGCTCTCATGCCCATATTAAGAGGCCTCTGTTCAGGCAGCGACTTACATAACTCCCCTTCAGGGGCCGGGGGCAAGAGGAGCATGATTGGCCATTTTACAGATGATGAGCGTGTGTTGGAATACATCAATTCAAATGACCTGGAAAGATTAGCGCCGATGGGAACAAGTTGCCCTGATCATTTTTTGCGCACAAAAATTTCTCCGCTTGTTTTGAATCTTGCTGTCGATGAAGATGTAACCAATGCTGAATCCATCAAACAAAAATTACAACCACAGTTTGAAGAGTACAGGAAAATGTATGCAGATTATTACAACACCTGCAAACATCCGGACAGCCCTGCCATGCGCGATGCAAACCCTGTTATTATTTTATATCCCGGCGTAGGTATGTTCAGCTTTGCAAAAGATAAACAAACAACAAGGGTTGCCAGTGAATTTTATATCAATGCCATTAATGTAATGAAAGGCGCTGAAGCAGTAAGCGAATACACATCGTTGCCGCGACAGGAAGCATTTAACATTGAATATTGGTTGCTGGAAGAAGCCAAATTGCAACGCATGCCTAAACCAAAACCATTGAGTGGGCGTATTGCATTGATAACCGGAAGTGCCGGTGGAATTGGTAAAGCCATCGCTAAAAAATTTGCAGAAGAAGGTGCATGCATTGTTATCAATGACATCAATGAAGAAAGAATGAAAGGCGCAATGGAAGAATTTCAAAAACAATTTGGAAGAGATACTGCAGCATCAACATTGCTTGATGTAACCAACAATGAAACAATTGAAAGAGCATTTACAGATGCAGTGCTTGCTTTTGGTGGTATTGATATTGTGGTGAACAATGCAGGCATCAGTATTTCAAAATCCATCACCGATCATTCAATCGCAGATTGGGATAAGCTATATGATATTTTGGTAAAAGGGCAATTCCTTGTTTCAAAGCTTGGTGTTGAAATTATGCGCAAGCAAAATATTGGTGGTGACATCATCAACATTGTTTCAAAAAATTCTGTTGTTGCAGGCCCAAACAATGCAGGCTATGGAAGCGCAAAAGCAGCACAGGCGCATCTTTCACGTTTGCTTGCGGCGGAATTGGGAGCTGATAAAATTCGCGTGAATACAGTAAATCCTGATGCGGTAATTGCAGACAGCAATATATGGGCTGGCGGCTGGGCTGAAGGCCGTGCAAAGGCTTATGGTATTAAAGTGGAAGAACTGCCGGCGTATTATGCAAAACGCACATTGCTTAACGAAACAATTTTGCCTGAAGACATTGCTAATGCATGTTTTGTTTTTGTGAGTGGATTGCTGAATAAATCAACCGGCAATGTGTTGAATGTTGATGGCGGTGTGGCGGCTGCGTTTTTAAGATAATATCGTGAGTTGTCAGTGGTGAGTGAATCCTCATAAGTATTAACTTGTTACATTTCACTTATCTCTTAAAATTATTTTTTTTATGTTCTTACAACTCGCACACCAAACTTGACGTTTACAAATTTTCACAGGAATTAGTATTAGAATGTTATAAAATGACAAGATTGTTCCCTTCTGATGAAAAATATGCAATGGTTCAACAAATAAGAAGAGCCGCATTGTCAGTTCATCTGAATATTGCAGAAGGTTCTTCCCGAAAATCTGATACAGAAAGGAAACGATACTTTGAAATAGCAAGAGGTTCCGTCATAGAAATTGATACTGCCGTAGGGATTGCTTATAAATTGTTATATGTAAAACCAGAAGAGTTGCAACCGCTAGGCGATTTGATAGTAAAAAATTTTAAATTATTAAGTGGTATGATCAAGTGAGCAACTACTCACAATTGACCACTCACAACTCACGATCATGAAAATCGAAAAATCTAAAATAGAACAACACAATAGTGATCTTCAAAAAGAACATCAGCGCAAATTTGATTTTGCAGTCGCTGATGTCCCTGATGCAGATGAGTTGTTACAAAAGCTAACCGATTTCCAGGTGGCTATTCCTTCGTGGGCATTGGGCACAGGCGGCACGCGCTTTGGAAGATTTGGCGGTGGCGGCGAACCACGTAACCTTGAAGAAAAGATTGAAGACATTGGTTTATTGCATGCACTCAATAAATCGAGCGGCGCTATCTCTTTGCATATTCCATGGGATATTCCGGAGAATGCTTCTCATATAAAAGCATTGGCCGCGGAAAATGATCTGAAGTTTGATGCAATGAACTCAAATACTTTCCAGGATCAACCGGACCAGCAATACACTTACAAGTTTGGCTCAATGCAAAATGTAAATAAAGCCATTCGCAAACAAGCCATCGAACACAATATTGAAGTAATAAAATATGGAATTGAATTAGGTTCAAACGCACTCACAGTATGGCTTTCAGACGGATCATGTTTTCCCGGACAGTTGAATTTCAGAACAGCTTTTCAAAATACATTGGAAAGTTTGCAGGAAGTATATACAGCATTACCGGATGACTGGAAAATGTTTGTTGAATACAAAGCGTATGAACCTAACTTTTATTCAACAACCGTTGGCGATTGGGGACAATCATTGTTGTATGCAACAAAGCTTGGCAACAAAGCATACACATTGGTTGATCTTGGCCATCATTTACCGAATGCAAATATTGAACAGATTGTTTCCCTGTTATTAATGGAAGGGAAACTTGGCGGTTTTCATTTTAATGACAGTAAATATGGTGATGATGATCTTACTGTTGGCAGCATCAAACCTTATCAGCTCTTTTTAATTTTTAGTGAACTGGTTGAAGGAATGGATGCAAAAGGAATGAACCATGCAACAGATTTAGGTTGGATGATAGATGCATCACATAATGTAAAAGATCCGCTGGAAGATTTGTTACAATCAGTAGAAACGATCATGGTAACGTATGCACAGGCTTTATTGGTTGATAGAAAAAAATTAGTTGATGCACAAAACAACAATGATGTTGTAACAGCGCAGGAAATTTTGCAAAGCACTTTCCGCACTGATGTGCGCGCATTGGTTGCAGAAGCAAGGTTAAGAAGTGGCGGCGCGTTAAATCCATTATCGGTATATCGCAGCGAAAGAGTAAGAGAGAATTTGATTAAAGAAAGAGGGAGTAAAACAGTGGCTACGGGCCTATAGCAAACTGTTGAACCACAAAGACACAAAGGCGCAAAATAAAACGCCAGGACTTTGTGCAGCTTCGTGAATTCGTGGCTTGGCGGTTTCAACATTATTACAATCAATCATGAGTAAGGACGTTATCTCCATCTTCGACGTAGGTAAAACCAACAAGAAATTATTCCTGTTCGATGAACAGTATAACATCGTACATGAAGAATCAACAAAGTTTGAAGAAGTAAAAGATGAAGATGGATTTGTATGTGAAGATGTGCATGCACTTACTGGTTGGATTCATGAAAAGTTTCAACAGGTTTTATCAGACAATAAGTACAATGTAAAAGCTGTAAACTTTTCTGCGTATGGTGCAAGCTTTGTTCATGTTGGTGAAAATGGTAAACCAATAACTCCGTTGTATAATTACCTGAAACCTTATCCTGAAAATCTTAAGCAACAATTCTATAAAACTTATGGTGGAGAAAGTTTGATAGCCAAACAAACCGCATCACCTGTCCTGGGTAATTTAAATTCAGGCATGCAGTTGTACAGGTTGAAGCATGAGCAACCGGATGTTTTTTCACGCATACAATATTCATTGCACCTGCCGCAATATTTAAGTTTCATTCTTACCTCAAAACCTGCTTCAGATATTACCAGCATTGGCTGCCACACACAGTTATGGCATTTTCAAAATAATAAATACCACGATTGGGTATATAAGGAAGAACTGGATAAAAAACTTGCTGCAATTTATAAGGGCGACAAGATCATGCATTCAAATAATATATTAACCGGTATCGGCTTGCATGATAGTTCAGCCGCATTAATACCTTACCTGAAATTATTTAATGAGCCATTCATTTTAATATCAACCGGCACATGGTGCATCAGCTTAAACCCATTCAACTCCTCTATGCTTACCGATTATGAATTGCACAACGATTGCCTGTGCTATTTATCATATGAAGGAAAACCTGTTAAAGCTTCAAGATTATTTGCAGGCTATGAACATGAACAACAGGTGCAGCGCCTGGCAAAACATTTCAATAAAGAAATGGGCTATTATAAAACGATAAAATACGATCCTGCTTTATTAAAAAAGCTTGATAAAAAGAATGTTGCCAAAACAACCGGCAATGCTACAGCGATGGTGCAGCAATCAGCATTTGAAAAAAGGCCGCTGAATAATTTTGAAAACTATGAAGAAGCTTATCATCAACTGATGCTTGATATAATTGCACAGCAGGTATTTTCAACAAAACTTGTGTTGAACAATACGCCGGTTAAAAAAATCTTTGTTGATGGAGGCTTTGGCAAGAATGATGTTTATATGCATTTGCTTGCCGCAGCTTTCCCCGATATTAAAGTTTGTGCAGCAAGTATTCCGCAGGCATCAGCCTTGGGCGCTGCGCTTGTGTTGCATGATAACGTAAGCAGTAAAGAAATACCTGCAGATCTTATACACCTGGAATACTACGAGTGTGTTGCAGGATAAAAACTTTAAACCATTGCAGAACTTTTATACAAGCATTTAGTTTTGCAACATGACGAATAAATTTCCGTTACATAATTTTTCAGCGGATGAAGTGCTATTTGTTTTTGCATTGAAATCTGAAGCTGCAGATGAGTTTGAAAAATACAACTGCTTAATTACCGGCATTGGTAAAGTAAGTGCAGCCTATAAGCTCACCAAATATTTACAACACGCAAATCCTTCATTAATTGTAAACCTTGGTTCCGCCGGAAGCAGCCAATTTAAAAAAGGTGAAATGATATGCTGTTCAAAATTTGTGCAGCGTGATATGGATGTTAGAGGTATGGGTTTTCGGCAATACGAAACACCATTATCCAATATACCCCCGGTGCTTGAATATGGAATAACCATACCCGGATTACCACAAGGAATTTGCGGCACCGGCGATACGTTTGAAATGAATCATTTCTGCAATGATTATAATGTAATAGAGATGGAAGCTTATGCATTGGCGCTGGTTGCAATGAAAGAAGCTATTCCTTTTCTATGTTTAAAATATATTTCAGATGGCGCTGATGGCCTTGCTGCAGACGACTGGAATGTACATGTGCACAAAGCAGCAAAGGCTTTTAAAGAAGTGTTGTTTTAAGGAAGCATAAGTTCTCCGATAAATTAAGGAAGAAAATAAAAATTGATACTTCCTTTGAAGAAGCTATACAATTGAGCTTTGCGCCTTAGAAATCTAAAAGTCGTTAGAATTAATATATCTTTCATTTATGACAGAAGAACACTTAGAATCATTTTTTCAAAAAAACAAATGGTATTAATTTAAGTACAGGATTTTATAACAATGAGGGCGGCATTCATCCTCCACAAGTTAGTTTAGGCTTTCATCAGGATTATGTTGATGAATGTTTAGTTGTTATTCGATATTTTAATAAGGAATTAAAAGACTTTAAGAAACATGCAATATTTACTCAAGTAAGCCCAGATAAAATAAATTTTGCATTAATAATACAAACCGAACCTGCTTTAATATTAACTACAAAAGAATTAGAATGTAGAGCAGATTTGATAAAACACTTTTTCAGAGCCCATTCCACCTTACCAACATCACCTATTAATTGCATATTTCACGTAAATCAACCTCCTGCTACTTTTTTATACTTGGTAGATGCAGACCCTAATTCAGACTTAGCTCAACCTATACATATACATTCTTGGGAAGGAACCCCTTTTGGGGCTTCTTCTTTAGACTTTACTAATTTAAAGTAGCCATTATTTTCATGGGTGTTATTTATTATCCAATACATCCATCTTTTACGATTAGATATTTCTTCGGGGTTGCTTAGTATCTCAGAAGGTAAGAGCGAGTTTTTTTTATAACGTTAAGCATAATCTTGTATATAATGGTATGTTGATGCCGCTCATCAGTCAATTAACAATACTTAACAAATCAGCACCCTTTTACCGTTCACATTTATTTATGTGCGTTCACCGATGTAAAAAGCATTTTTGTCTGTGGTTTTCGACACTTCATCCTAAACCGTACACTGCGTACACCTGTTTATTAATTTACTTTAACACACCAGTGGTGTAGTATCAATTGACTTGCACCTTTTCATAGCTATACATTCACACATCCATTAATCAAAAAAAATGTATGTTATGAAAAAAATAATCGTTCATGTTATCGCTCTTGTTTTGATAGCAGCTTCCGCTAATGCAACGCCTGATTCAAAAATCCTGCAGAAATTCAAAGAAACTTTTCCGAATGCGCAAAATGTAAAATGGGTGGATGATAAAGCCGGCTATTTTGTAAGCTTTTCGCAAAACGGAAACTTTAATAAAGTATTTTATAATACTGAAGGAAGTTTTGTATACGCATTGAAATATTATGGTGGCGATGCATTGCCTACCAACATAGCAATGTCGCTTAATCAAAAATACAGCGAATCAAAAATCATTGGTGTTACTGAAGTAACTACACAAAACAGCGTTGTGTATGATGTTAAGTTATCCAAAGAAAATAAACTGTATAGTTTAAAAGTTACCAGCGACGGGTCTATTGCAAAAGAAGAAGTGTATGACGACGGAACCGTTGCCAATTAAGTATACACATCAACCGGGTTTTTCGAGGAATAGATAGTTAATAGAAAAAGACTGCCTTTTCAGGCGGTCTTTTTTTATGCAAGCTTATGAACAGCGCAAAAAATAGTTGAATTAAAAAGCAATGTGTTGTGCCTTAAAAACTTAATGAGCAAAGCATGATTTATTTGAGCTGATAATCCAAAATGTTTAGAGCTGAAATTTTTTCATGTTGGTTGAATTTAAGCATCAGGGCTGAATAGCTGAAAAGTCATTACTACAAAAGTTTAATCAAGGCGTGTGCACGGATGTGTCGAAAGATCATCCGTGCTTGAATTTCTTTGGTTACTTTCTTTTTTCAAGAAATGCGAAGCATTCATCGAAACAATTAAAAATAAAAATGCATGAGATAAAAGAAAGTGACAAATTTCCTTTATGCTTGTTACTGATTAACTTTAACTTCAATCATTTAATCATACTGCTATGAGAAAATTTTTAAAAGCACTGCTTATTCTAATCATCGTTATTGTTGTAGTTGGCGGTGCATTTGCTCTATATGTTTCGCAACGTTCAATTCCAAAATACACGGCAAAAAAAAATTGATATTAAAGTTGATGCAACACCTGAACGCATTGCCCAGGGACAAAAGCTTGCAACCATGCTTTGCCGCAGTTGTCATTATAACGAAACCACAGATGAATTTACTGGTCGCGAGTTAACAGAAGCGCCTCAGTTCGGAAAAATATACAGTGCTAACATTACACACGATTCAATTGTTGGCATTGGTAACTGGAGTGATGGAGATTTAATTTATTTTATAAGAACAGGTATAAGACCCGATGGACAATATGTGCCGCCTTATATGCCAAAGCTGATACATATTTCTGATGAAGATCTTAATTCGATCATTGCTTTTCTGCGGTCTGATAATGGTTGGGTGAAAGCAAATACAGCGCACATGCCTGCTTCGCAGCCCGGGTTCATTACAAAATTTTTAGTAACCATTAATGCAGCAAAACCGTTTGAGTTTCCAACACACGTTATTCCCGGTCCGGATACAACCAATAAAGCTGAGCTTGGAAAATACATTGCATTGTATCAGCTGGAATGTTATAGCTGCCATTCGCAATCATTTGCAAAGAACAATTATTATGAACCTGCAAAATCCCCGGGCTTTTTTGGCGGCGGCAATGAAATGTATGGCCTTGACGGAAATAAGATTTACAGCCTGAACATTACAATGGATAAGAACACCGGCATCGGTAACTGGAGTGAAGCAGATTTTATTAAAGCGCTGAAAAGTGGTATTGTTCCCAACGAACAGCCGGCATTGCGCCAACCTATGCAGCCGTATGCTAATTTAACTGACGAAGAAGCAAGCGCTATTTATGCTTACTTAAAAACAGTGCCTGCTGTAAATAATAAAGTAGAACGAAAGTTTTAATCAGGATAAATTCATTGAATCATACCCGGAAGCAGTTTGAATTTAGAATTTCCAGCCACCGTTAAGTATTAAAACAACATAAGTCCGGGATAAGAACATGAATATTACAGAAGTTTGCTACCTGGCAACCACTTGCATCGTCCTGTCGAACGATAGTGGGGCATCTCTGCATAATTTTAAGCTTAAAATAATTTAAGAGAGTTCTCCTTACATGCCAATGACGGTCTGAGGCTTAGAACGGTCTGACGGCTAAGAAAGCCGTCTGACCGATAATTGCTTATTCCGAACCCAACCCCACGTTAAAATCATTTACAAAACCAGGGTATTTCAACCCTATGCAAAATCTATAAGATCATTTATAGACAGCTCTCCGAAAGATTGTTTTTCTTATAAACATTGATTTGCTTTCAATATATCATGTTTATATCAAAGAGGAATTAAAGAAAGACAAAAGAGGAACTAAACAGGGATTAAAGAGGGACCAAAGAGGGGCAATTATTCTTTTTGGTTCCTGTATTCTACCTGTTTAATACCTGTTTTATTAGATTTTAACCGGTAAATGCTAAGTTTAAAGTAACACAGGGCTAACAGAGGTGTATTATTTGTCTGTGCGAAAAAATGCCAAAAAAGTTTAATTAGTCTGCAATAAATCTGCACCCTCACCGGTAAGTTTTATTAAAAATCTCATTTTTAAACAGCCGCTCAGTGAAACTCCGTGTATTACTTTGAGTAACGCTGTAGTTCAAAATTTATCATTGAGTTTCCGGGATAATTGCAATGAGTTGCACAGCGTTTTAACATACATGATAAAGGCACTACATTGAATAATTAATGAGTCATGCTCTTCTTATTAATCTTACTTTCAAAATAATTTTTCAAGAACAATGTTTATGTAATTTCATCCTTAATTATTCAGGATGAAAAAAAATAACCTTTGGGTTTTACTTCTCTTTATCCTACTGCAATCAACAAGCTTTTCTCAATCCAGTCAAACAACAAAACCCAATGTTGTTTTTATTCTCGCCGATGATCTTGGCTACGGCGAAGTAGGATGTTTTGGACAAACAAAAATTAAAACAACCAACATAGATGAGCTCGCTAAAGAAGGCATGCGTTTTACGCAATTCTACGCAGGCGCTCCTGTATGCGCACCTTCTCGTTGCGACTTTTTAACGGGCATGCATTCAGGCCATGCGCATGTGCGCAATAATTTTGGAACGGCTGGTTATAAAGAAAATGTAAACGAGAACGGCAATTATCCGCTCGATTCAAGTGCATATACAATAGGAAATTTATTTAAAGATGATGGCTATGCCACTGCAGCAATTGGCAAATGGGGTTTGGGCAATTATGATAACAGTGGCAATCCATTGATACATGGTTTCGATCTGTTTTATGGATATTACGATCAACGCCACGCGCATAATTATTATACAACACATTTGTATGATAATGCGGTGCATGATACGTTGGATAATCCTGTTATTAATGTGCATCCGAAATTTGATTCAGCAAGCAAGGCTTCGCGCGATCCGAAAGATTACATCGGCAACGAATATTCAATTGATAAAATGACTGCGCAAGCCGTTTCATTCATTGATAAAAATCATGCACAACCTTTCTTTTTATACCTGCCTTATACATTGCCGCATGCAGTGTTGCAGGCGCCGCAACCTTACATTGATCAGTACATAAAAGATTTGAATGAACAACCGAATTGGTCTGTTACCAACAATGGCATACCAACATATTATCCATTGTCAACGTATGCGGCGCAGGTAAGTTATTTAGATACACAGGTAAAAATTGTTTTGGATGAATTGCACAAATACAATCTTGATGATAACACCATTATAATTTTTACAAGTGATAACGGCGCGATGGATGGAGAAAAGCTACGCTCTGCATTTTTTAATAGTTGTGCAGGATTGCGTGGATTCAAATCTGATCTATATGAAGGCGGCATCCGCGAGCCGTTTGTTATAAAATGGCCGGGGCATATTCCTGCAAATACGGTGAATACAAATCCTGCAATATTGTATGATATGATGGCAACGTTTGCAGATGTATTAAAAGTAAAAGCGCCGAAGAATGATGGTGTTTCACTATTGCCGGTGATAACTGCATCAACAGGTAAGTATAAACAACATAAATATTTTTATTGGGAATTTCCGGGCAAAGGAAGACAGGTTGCGGTGCGCATCGGGGATTGGAAAGGCGTGAGAACGGGCCTGATACAAAACCCAAATGCGCCATGGCAGGTGTATAATATTGTAAGCGATTCAGCGGAAGCACATGATGTGGCGGCGCAACATCCTGAGCTGGTAAGAAAGTTTAAAAAGATCGCGCGCAAAGCACACACAACACCGGTAAAAAAAGAGTGGGATATTTATAGTCCTGTTGATCCTAATGCCAAACAACCTAAAGAAGCGGATTAAAATATTATGTGTTATGCTATAAAAGTTAAGTAACAGCCAGCGTGCTGCACATGTTACACCAGCTCATGCGTTAGGCGCCTCCTGCGGTTCGGTTCCAACGAATGTTGGAATTGAAAAAATCCGAAGGATATTTTTTCAAAGAAGCGCAGGCAGCGCCGTTGCATGAGCGAGGCCCAGCGGCCTTGAGCGATAAAATAATTACCTGAAAGAAATACGAAGCATTTATCGAAACAAATAAAAAACATTAATGAATGAGATAAAAGAAAGTGACAGAAAAGATATGAGATATCTCTGCATAATTTTAAACTTAAAATAATTCGAGAGATTTATCTCGTGAATGTTTGTTTTTTAGAAGTCTCGATGATTACTTCGTAGTTCTCCTTACGTCGAAATGACGCCCTAAGAGTTTTTCAATTATATAACTACGCTGAATTTCAAATTATCAAATGCTTATTAGAAGCTCTATTAAAATACTTATATGCGAAGCATTTTAAAAATTGCATTCCTTTTTGCCGTTATGTTTTCAAAGCAAAATTTGTTTGCACAAAAAATAGCATCATCAAAACCAAACATCGTTTATATATATGCTGATGATTTAGGTTATGGCGATGTAAGTTGTTATGGTGCAACAAAAATCACCACACCCAATATTGATATGCTTGCATCAAAAGGCATTCGCTTTACCAATGCACACTCCTCCTCTGCTACGTGCACGCCTTCAAGATATTCGTTCATTACAGGCCAATATGCATGGCGCAGGGATGACACTAAAATTGCGCCGGGTAATGCCTCACTCATCATCGATACAAATATGCTTACACTGCCTGCCATGTTGCAGCAGCAAGGCTATACAACAGGCGCTGTTGGTAAATGGCATTTGGGTTTAGGGCCTGCATTAACAGGGCCGGACTGGAATCATGAAGTAAAGCCCGGGCCGAATGAAGTCGGGTTTAATTATTCGTTCATCATTCCTGCAACCGGCGACAGAACACCATGTGTTTTTGTTGAAGATCATCATGTAGTAAATCTTGATCCGAGAGATCCGATCTATGTGAGTTATGACAGTATAGTGGGTAATGATCCAACAGGAAGAGATCATCCTGAATTATTGAAGTTAAAAGCCTCACATGGGCATGATCAAACAATAGTAAATGGCATTGGCCGTATTGGCTATATGAGCGGCGGCAACAGTGCAAGATGGATTGATGAAAACATTGCAGACACGCTTACATCAAAAGCAAAACAGTTCATTGTAAAAAATAAAACGCATCCTTTCTTTTTGTATTTCGCAACGCATGATATTCATGTGCCGCGTGTGCCTGCTGCACGTTTTGTGAACAGCAGTAACCTGGGTGTGCGCGGCGATGTAATTAAAGAACTCGACTGGAGTGTTGGTGCCATTTATCATACACTCGATAGTTTGCATTTGCTCAGTAACACTATCATAATTTTCAGTAGTGATAACGGGCCTGTTGTGGATGATGGTTATAAAGATGGCTCGGTTGAACACCTGGATGGACACAAACCTGCAGGGCCTTTGCGTGGTGGTAAATACAGTGCGTATGATGGCGGCACACGCATTCCTTTCATTATTGATTGGCCAAATAATCACACTGCGTCAACTTCTGATGCATTGGTTTGTCAGCTTGATTTGTTTGCATCACTCGCAAAATATTTTAATGCAACGCTGCCTGCAAATGCAGCGCCTGACAGTGAAGATTTGCTGAGTGCTTTGGAAGGAAAATCAACACAAGGCAGAGCCTACCTTGTTGAACAAGGCGGCGCGTTGTCTGTTACAAAAGATGACTGGAAGTATATTGAACCGCATAAAGGCCCGAAAAGAAATTTAACCGGCAATGAATTAGGCAACGATAGTTTGCCGCAGTTGTATTACCTGAAAGATGATATTGGCGAAAAGAATGATCTTTCAAAACAATATCCTGATAAGCTAAAAGAGCTGGCGGCATTATTAAAAGAGATAGAAGATAAAGGCGGCGTTGGCACACATATAAAATTGAACAATGATTAAGCTACTGTTATTCGTTGCGATTTTTTCATGCTGTAATTTTCAGGAAAACTTTGCGCAGGTGATAAAAACACAAACACCACCGATGGGCTGGAACAGTTGGGATTGTTATGGAAAATATCCGACAGAAAAAAATATACTCAGCAATCTCAACGTGATGAAACAAAAGCTGAAGCCTTCCGGTTATACTTATCTTGTTATTGATGCGGGCTGGGATATTGAAAAAGATTCGGCCAATAATTTATCAGGCGTAAGCATTGATGATTATGGAAGATATATTCCGTTCAAAAGAGATTTTCCGCATGGTTTAAAATACATAGCAGACAAAGCGCATGCTGCAGGTTTATTGTTTGGCATCCATACTATGCGCGGCATTCCGCGCGAAGCGTATAATGAAAATCTCCCTGTGTATGGAACAAACTATCATGCGCGCGATATTGCCGATACAACATCGCTTTGCAAATGGAATCATGATAATTATGGCATTGACATGAACAAACCCGGTGCGCAGGAATACTACGATTCATACATAAGCCTGCTGGCAAGCTGGGGTGTTGATTATATTAAAACAGACGACATCACAGCTCATCCGCCGGAAATTAATGCGGTGGAAAATGCAATCGCTAAAACAGGAAGAAAGATCGTATTAAGCCTCTCACCCGGCGGCGACAGCAAAACAGAGTTTATTGATGATTATAAAACCGCAACGTTGTTAAGAATAACCGGTGATGTTTGGGATAATGAAAAAAGCATTGATAAAGTTTTTGATGCATGGAAGAATTGGAACGCTTATGCAAATGAAGGTTTATGGCTGGATATGGATATGATTCCGTTCGGGCATATCTGCCTGAACAATCATGTTTCAGATTATTTGCATACCGACAGCAGCGAAGGTAATAAAGGAAGCAAAGGAAAAGAGCGCATGTGTTCCTTTACAAAGAATGAGAAATATACATTCATTACACAACGTGCATTGGGCGCTTCGCCTTTGTTTATGGGCGGAGAATTATCTACTACTGATACTTTTTCTTTTCAATTGCTTACCAATAAACAAATGCTTGCCTGCAATCAAAATGGAATAACAGGCAGGTTGGTTTATGACGATGACAGTATTGAAATATGGAAAACGGTCAATAAAACTGATTCATCAAAAGGCTGGATCGGTATATTCAACAGAAGTAGTGCCGGTAAACAAACTTCTTTCACGCTTCAGCAATTGCAACTTTCTCCCTGCAGTTTATTTGATATCTGGAATGTTGTTTCTCTCGGAAAAATAAGCAGTGTAATTAATGTAACAGTGCCGCAGAAAGATGTTTTGTTTTATAAGTATGATGAAAATGTAAAGTGAAATTGAATATTATATCTTTTGCATCACACTCTGCGCAACTCCGTGCAAACACTCCCAAAACTCCGTGGTAAAATTTTAAAACCACAGAGGTACGCTGAGTTATACACAGAGTTTCACTGAGAATATTTCTACATAATTAAACCAAAAAAAATATTTTCTCTTTACTACAACGTTTTGTTAAACGCTGCTGTCAACTTGTTTCTAATCTAACGTGTATGAAAAAGAATTCAATTCTGATACTGACGATCTCTGCATTAACTGCATACGTTTTTTTCCTGCTGCCCGGTTGTTCAAAAGATGGCACCAAAACACAAACTCAAAGATATACGTATACTATTTACAGTAATCCTGTGTATAAAAGCAGGAGTGCTGTGCTTGCTTCCATTAACGGCGACGCAAACACAGCAATTCAACAGGCAGGCAAGTTGTATATAAAAGACAACTTTATTTATGTGAATGAAGTAAACAAAGGCATTCACATCATTAATAATTCAAATCCATCTAAACCTGTGCAGGTTGCTTTTTTATCTATTCCGGGCAATCTTGATATTGCTATCAAAGGCAATATTTTGTATGCCGATATGTACGATGAATTACTTGCACTTGATATAACCGATCCGCATCATGCCATATTAACCAACTCTATAAAAAACTTTTTTACTGACCGTGCGTTTATCGGTAATTATATAGCCAATGATAGTAACCAGGTAGTTGTAGACTGGAATCAAAAAGACACAACCGTTGAATGGACCACTACAATTGATCCGGGTGGTTGTAATGGCTGCTTTTTTGAAACATTGAACAGCAGTGCTGCCCCTTCAGCTAAATCTACCGGCACTGCAGGCTCAATGGCAGGTATGGTTTTAATGAATAATTATTTATATGCTATAAATGAAATGCACAGCCTTGGTATTGTGGATGTAAGCAATGCTTCCAACCCTAAACTTGATTCATCATTTTTTGCAGGCTATGACCTTGAAACAATTTATCCTTTTGAAGACAAATTATTTCTTGGCTCGATGGAAGGTGTGTTTATGTATGATGTGAGCGATCCTGCACATCCTGTTTCAGCCGGGCAGTTTACACATGGTACAGCATGCGATCCGGTTATTGCAGATGCCAGTTACGCTTATGTTACTTTGCATTCAGGAAGTTACTGTGGCGGTGATGCAAATGAATTGGATGTTGTTGATATTTCAAATATCTCTAATAGCCAGCTTTTAAGATCTTATAAACTTCAAAGCCCGAAAGGATTATCAAAAGATGGTACACTGCTTTTTGTTTGTGATTCAACCAATGTGAAAGTGTTTAATGCAGCTAATCCTTCAGCATTAGTATTAATGCAAAGCATTGCAAGTAAAAGTCCTTATGATGTTATTTCAGGTAATAAAAAATTAATAGTGGTTACTGCTGATGGTTTGTATCAATACGATTACAGCAACATAAATGCAATTAAGCTTTTAAGTTTTATTGCTGCCAAAAGGTGATTATGACCTGATGAGAAACACAAAGGCTCCTGTAACGGAGCCTTTAATTTTTACAATATAAATTAGTTGAACTTCAATCTTAATTCTGCTCCAGCATATTCAACAATCTGCCATCTCTTTGATAAATATCATTACGAAAATCTACCTGTCCATCTGCACCAACAAAGGCTGTAAAATAACCTATATAAACAGGAATGGTGCGCTTTAATGTAACATACTGCTCTTTGCCTGCATGCATGGCGGCATCAATTTTTTGAGGTGTCCATTCAGGATATTGCCTTAATACTCTTATGGCAAGATCTTTTGGTTGCGCTACCCGTATACATCCATGGCTGAATGCACGGTTGCTTTCAGAAAATAAAGATTTGGATGGTGTATCATGCAGGTAAATATTGTTTGAATTAGGAAAGAGAAATTTTACAAGTCCCAACGAATTTCTTGGGCCAGGCTTTTGTCGAACTCTTCCTCCGTTCCATTCCATATTATGTGCAGCAAGATAATTTTTGTTACGCGCCATACCAGGCTTTACTTCCTTATTTATAATGCTTGTTGGTACATTCCAGTAAGGACTGAAAACAACATACTTCATATCGCCGTTGAAAATCACTGTCTTTGTCATTGGTTTGCCTACAACAACATTACAACGCCACGCCGCCTGTCCGTTCTCATAATATACCAACATGTATTCAGGAATATTAACCAGGATAAATTCTTTTGCTGCGGTTGTATCCTGTTGTATCCATCGCAAACGTTCCATATTCACCATTATCTGTTCCGCGCGTTTTTTTGCAGGAACATTTATAGCATTTATAAATGCATTGGTAATGGTTGAATCAATCTTTAAACCATAACGGTCTTTCACTTTATAAATACTGCCTGCAAGATTTGCATCAAACACTGATGAAGAATCTGCGGCTGTTATATCACCTAATTGCACCAATCGTTTTCGCACAGCAATAACAACATCAGATGAATTTCCCGGTTTTAATACAGCAGAGCCTTTCAGTGAAGGCACAACAACTTCATTGCCGTTCTTATCAATTTCCCTGTATTGCGCAAGCGCTTTTTTCAATCCCTGGTATTGAGGTTTTACAACTTCTCCACCCGGTTCACTAATTGAACCATTCTTTAAATTATCATCCAGCAATGCTGCATAAGAAAGTTTTTTTCGCGGCAAATACCAGTTTATAGATTCTGCTTTACTGTTAAGCTCACCTGCCCAGACTTTCTTTGCATAATAAAAATATTCGCCTGTTAACATTAATTCAGTGTTTACATCAGGCGCATTCATGTTGGATGAATCAACAGGATTGTGAAACAAAACATCCAGTGTGTCTTTATAAGGAATATCAGATGAAACGCCTTCTTCTTCAATGTTGGAAAGGCCTGAAATAAGTGCGCTTGAAGATTCAATCAACCCTTTGTTATCATACCATACATAATTGTAATTATTGGCGCGATAAAAAGTATCAAAGTCTTTACTGAATTGCTTAAAGAGTGGTTTATCAGCAAGAAATTTCTGAATATATGTGCTGTCGAATTTTATTCCTGACTGTGCGTTGAAGTTGCCCGGCGCCATCGCCTGCTGAACTGTTTTATGAATTGAAGTATCTGCAGTTTGAGAATTGCCATTGAATGAATTGCACGATAAAAAAAATATTGTGCTTACAACAATATAGATTAAAGCAAATTTTGGTGTCTTCATTTTCTTTTGTTTGAAGCGAAGCAATAAAAATACATGTTACACGTAAGGCGGATCAAAAAAATTTCAATTAAATTTTATCAATTGAAAACGGTCAGCCGTTTAAAAATTCTTTTATCAGCATAGCAGTTATTTGTGGTAACACACTGCCGGGCTTTGTGGTGCCTTCTTCACCAATGCATTGGCCATGTGTTCCGGGTAATATTACCAAACTGCTGTTGGGAATAAGTCTTGAAATTTCTAAAGCATGTTCGTTCGTCATTACATCTTTATCTCCATTTATTATCAATGCCGGTGATTGTATAGATTGTATATCGTTTTCATTCCAGTCTTTAAAATCAATCATTCTTTGTTTGTCTTTGCTGAACATCGTAAACAATGCGTTTGTATCAGGATTGATTTTCAGAAAAGCATCTTTCAAAGATTGCGGCATATTATCCAACGTTGCATATTCCATTCCTTCAAAAAATCCCTTGATAAAACCATCGCGTTTAAATGCGCCTGCAATAACAATTATTTTATCAACTATCTCAGGATGGCGAATTGCAATTTGCATGGCAGTGCTTCCGCCATTACTGAAGCCAAGAACGTTTGCCTTTGAAATATTAAGTTGCTGCAATAACGCAGCCACATCATCTGCATCCTGTACAAAACTTTCAGGTGCATCTCTGTCGCTCGTGTGCCCATGCGCCTGTAATTCCACAGCAATAACTTTATATTCTTCAGCAAGCATTGGAAGTAATACACCGAATGAAGTGGTAATAGTAGAACCGCCACCATGTATCAACACCAATGGTTTGCCTTCGCCATGAATTTCGTAATACAGGTGAATGCCATTTACCTGCGCATAGTTTGTTACCGACATAATGCCCGTTATATTTTATAATGAATTAAAGTTAGCAGATAATAAACAGGATTGAGTATTAACTTAGTTAAAGAATTACACACAAAGAATGTGTTTTGTTTTTAAAAATAAAGCCACCATTCAGTTTGCATTTGCAGTAATAATGTGTACTGCGTTTATGCATGTTCAGGCAATTGCGCAGGTAAAGAAGCCCAATGTTATTTTAATAGTTGCTGATGATCTTGGCTACAGTGACCTTGCTTCATACGGAAATAAATTAATTCAAACACCTAACATAGATGCATTGGGCACTGATGGTTTTCGCTTTACAGAAGGTTATGTAACCGCACCTATCTGCGGGCCTTCAAGAGAAGCGATATTAACAGGCCGTTACCAGCAGCGGTTTGGTGTTGAATTCATGCCTTATGATCATATTGATCCGCGTACGATGTCAAACCTTCGATCAAATTATACATCACTAAAAAAAACAACACCAGGTTTAAAAATGTTGAAGCCAAATTTTTTTGTTGACAGAAAAGATTTCAAGGATGGCATTCCTGAAAATGAAATAACCATCGCTGAGTTATTAAAGAAGAATGGTTACATAACAGGGCTTGTTGGAAAATGGAATTTAGGCAATGGTGATGGCTATCATCCGAGCCAATCGGGTTATGATTACAGCTATTATTTTGAAGGCGCTTTAACGCGTTATGTTGATGACCCTGTTGATACAACACGGTACATCAACCAACATTTGCCCTGGTCTTTTTCAGAGCCGGTGGCATGGGCTCCGCGTTATGGTTCAACAGAAATACGCGAAGGTGATTCTGTTGTAAAAGACACAGGTTATCTTACTTTTTCATTCGCATCAAAGGCAATTGATTTTATTGACAGAAATAAAAGCAGCCCTTTTTTTCTTACACTAACTTTCAATGCACCACATGATCCTTTCCAGGTTCCGAAGGAATATTTTGACCGAATACATTCAGTAAACGATACTTTACACCGTGTGTATTTCGGAATGATTGAAGCATTAGATGATGCTGTTGGTGCAGTAATAAAAAAGGTAAAAGATGCAGGGCTTGAAGATAACACCGTTATTATTTTTTTAAGCGATAACGGCGGCGCTACTTATACACGCGCAACCACAAATGCACCTTTGCGCGGCGGCAAGTGCACACATTTTGATGGAGGTTTGTTGGTACCATTTTTCATTAAATATCCCGGTGTATTAAAAGCCAATACAATTTATAATGAGCCGGTAAGTTCACTCGATATATTTTCAACCATTGCCGCTGTTACCAATACAACTTTACCGGATGATCGTGTGTATGATGGTGTGAATTTGATTCCTTATTTAACCGGCAAAAAAGACAGTTTGCCGCACAATGTTTTTTATTGGCGCAATGGATATTCGCAGGCAATACGTAACGGCGATTGGAAATTATACATCGACAAAAAAAGTAACCTGTTGTATTTGTTTAATGTGGTAAATGATTTAGGCGAACACCATGATCTTTCAAAACAATATCCTGAAAAAAGTAAATGAATTACAGAAGCAGTTAGAACAATGGGAGAAAACACAATTCATAAAACCACGATGGAAAAGCGGCGCCAATGTTTTGATTGATGTTGATGGAGAAATGATATGGTTTCCTACATGATCTAATATGAATTGAACTAAATAATTAGAGAGTCGTCATTTCGACGTTAGGAGAAATCTCTTATCATTCGAACTGCAAAAAATTCGTGAGACCTCTCCTTATGTCGAGGTGACGGTTCAATTTTTTATCTTTTGTATTAATCAGGAATTCTATTCCCATTTAAAAAGCTTTATGCTTAAAAAGCTGATGACGATAGCCCAGATAACCAATCCTGATAATTGCACAGGCATTTGCCATATATGTGTTCCTTCAAATGCAATCTTTCTTAACCCGTCAACAAAAAAAGTAAGCGGTAAAATATTGCAGAACGATTGCAGCCAGTGCGGGTAATTTTCAATCGGAAAAAATAAGCCGCACAATAAAATCTGCGGTAAGGTAAACGTGTTCGCAACCGGCGCTATTGAACTTTCATTTTGAATAACTCCGCTTATGATAAACCCAATGCCCATGAAAATGATCAACCCGAATAACGAAAAGAAAAGCATTTCAAGAAATGTATAAAAGCCATTCACCAATGTGAAATTAAAAACGAAGTAGCCTAACGCAATCATTATAATAAAGCTTAGTACATGAAAGAAAAGCCTGCTCAGCATTTCACCCAATATTAAATATGCGCGGCTTATAGGTGTTGCAGATAATCTTTTTAAAACCAATCCTTGCCTTAAGCTGAATAAAAGAAAAGAAGAACCAAATACGCCAGCCATCAACAACGAAAAGCCAAGCTGCCCCGGAAGAATAAAATCGATTTGCCTGTAAATACGTCCTGGTAATTCTTTTGTATGAATAGCCGCAATAGTTGGATTGGAAGGAAATATTTTTTCGTTGATAGAACCAATCGCATTCTTCATCAAAGTTTGCAATAATTCATTTTGATTTTCTGCTGAAGTGCTAGAAATAAGATTAACATCATACGCAGGAATAGCTGATGCCGCAGCATCTTTTTTTATATCAACAATTGCAGTCAATCTTCCTTTTTGCAACGCTTCAGTTGCATCATGTATGTTTAAACTTTTATCAATAGCGATGTTGCTTATTTTGGTTAAGCTTTCATAAACAGGGTTTGCCGTATCGCAACCCGGCGCTATTACGATCTTAAGTTGCACGACCGTATTATTAACCATCGAACCAAAAACAACAATGAATATTATAGGGAACAGTAAAGAAAAAACTACCGATGTAGGACTGCGCAGCATTGCCACCAAACTTGCCTTTGCCAAAGCGAGTGCGGCGCGAAACTGGCTGTATGGTCGTGGCATAAACAAATGTAATTATTTTATGCTGCGTGTAATGTACCTGCCTTTTACACGGCACAGCCATCAATTCATTTGCATAAACAACAAATAAAAAAGGGAATGAAAATTCATTCCCTTTAAAAAATCACATCAAACCCAAACTAACTTATACGTATTGTAATTACCGACATTGTTTTGCCATTGCTGGTAAGCATTACTGTAATATTATAACCCTGGGCGCTACCGGTAAGTTTCCCGGCTATGTACATTGTACCACTCATTTCTCTTTCAGAAGTAAGTTCAAACCCGTTTATACTATTAGCAGAGAAAAATCCTGAAATAGCAGAAGACGCATCGCTCCTGCTCAAATTTTTCATTTCATTTTTCTGCGGAAGTTTTACATCCACAGCGCTGCTGAAATAACCGGTGAACTTTTCTGCACTGCCTGCTTTCAGAGCATTCACCACATCATCGCCGGTCTGCGCAAAACTTGTAATTGAGAAAAAAACACCGAGTAAAAAAAGCAATTTTTTCATTGTAATCTTATATTGAATTTTGACTAAAGATAATGCTTATTGTTTAAGTAGTTTAGTTATGTAATTGTGAATGATACCTGCTGTTTACAATAAATTAACGAATACAAAAGTTGTTTATAAAATTGGGGGTTACCGGCTTCAGCTTTTCATGGCATCGCCCTTGAGCCTGTCCCGTACCTGATACGTGATCACAACACTTGTACTGTATATCATCACGTAGCTTACGTTTCACACCCGCCATGTACGCACAATCTTTAAGATTTTATTCAAAACAACAACTTCTAAAAATTATTATAATTCATTCTTTGCAACTAGGCGGCAGAAGCTTACTGTATTGTAACCAGTTTCGTATCCGGTAGATAGCTGCAGGCTTATTTTTACGAAATAACTTCGATATAACTTCGATGTTTCTTCGATCCAATTAATCGAAGTTATATCGAAGTTATATCGAAGAAATATCGAAATTATATCGAAGAAATGAGTTTGCCGGTATTAAGTTGATAAAGATGTCCTATCCTGAAAAGGAGTAAACAAAAACCTGTGGGCACACCGCAGGTTTCACAGGCACAGCCCTTAACTTTTTTGAAGCAGGTTTTTTAAACCGGGTTGAAAAATCATTTAACAAAAAACATGAAATCTGTTAGCTTTACGCCATGAGCAAAAAAGCAATTTTAATAATCATGGATGGCTGGGGACTTGGGAAAGTTTATTCATCAGACGCCATTCAGCATGCAAAAACACCTTTTGTTAGCAGCCTGTACAGCAAGTATCCAAACACAACATTAATCACCTGCGGCGAAGCAGTTGGATTACCTGACGGACAAATGGGCAACAGCGAAGTAGGGCATTTGAATCTTGGTGCGGGCAGGGTTGTTTACCAGGAATTGCAAAGAATAAATGTTGCCATTCGCGAAGGCGAATTTCAAAAGAATGAACATTTATTAAACGCGCTTAAATATGCAAAAGATAATAACAAACCATTGCATTTAATTGGTTTGGTAAGTGATGGTGGCGTGCATTCGCATATCAATCATCTCGAAGCTATTTGTAATGTTTGTGCGCAACAAGGTTTAACCGAAGTGTACATTCATGCATTTACAGACGGCCGCGATACAGATCCTAAAAGTGGCTTAGGTTTTATAAAACAATTGCAGCAAAGCATTAATAATTCTGTTGGAAAAATTGCAAGTGTAAGCGGAAGATATTATGCAATGGATCGCGATAAAAGATGGGAAAGAGTGAAGCTGGCTTATGATGCACTGGTTAAAGGCGAAGGCATTAAAGCAACAGATGCCATTGCTGCTGTTGAACAATCTTATGCAGAAAATGTTACCGATGAATTTATAAAACCAACTGTAATTATAAACGAGGCACAGCAACCGTTGGCAGTTATTAAAGATGGCGATGCCGTTCTCTGCTTTAATTTCAGAACAGACCGTTGCCGTGAAATTACGCTTGCACTTACGCAGAAGGATTTTCCTGACTATGACATGCATGCTTTGCAATTAGATTATACAACCATGACAGAGTATGATCATACATATAAAAATGTACATGTCATTTTTGAAAACGATAATTTAAATAATACGCTTGGTGAAATAATTGAAAGCAATAATTTAAAGCAGATTCGCATTGCCGAAACAGAAAAATACCCGCATGTAACTTTCTTTTTCAGCGGTGGAAGAGAAGCAACTTTTAATGGTGAAAGCAGGATTCTTGTACAATCGCCAAAGATTGCAACGTATGATCTTAAGCCTGAAATGAGCGCTTATGAAGTAACAGAAAAATTACTGCCTGAAATAGAAAATGAAACAGCAGATTTTATTTGTTTGAATTTTGCCAATGCAGATATGGTTGGCCATACCGGCGTTTGGGAAGCTGTTATAAAAGCAGTTGAAACGGTTGATGCATGCGTTGAAAAAGTTGTTACTGAGGCACTTGCACACGGCTATACAACTTTCTTACTTGCAGATCATGGTAACGCCGACTTTGAAGTAAATGCAGATGGCTCTCCAAACACACAGCATTCATTAAACCCGGTTCCGTTCTTTATCATTAATAACGAATTTAAAGGCGAAGTAAAGCCCGGCAAGCTGGGTGATATTGCACCAACCATTTTAACGTTTATGGGTTTGCCTATCCCGAAAGAAATGACAGGAAATATTCTTGCTTCAAACAAATAGCAATATGCTAAAGAGAATCTTATTAATTGTGTTCATAATATTACTCGCGATACAATTTATAAGGCCTGGAAAGAATATACATCCGGGATCGCAGCCAAATGATATTTCTACAGTGTATGCTGTTCCCGCAAGTGTTGATTCAATTCTCGCAAAAGCCTGCAAAGATTGCCATAGCAACAACACAAGATATCCGTGGTACAATAATGTTCAGCCCGTTGCATGGTTTTTAGCCAATCATGTTACAGATGGAAAAAGGTCTTTCAATTTAAATGAGTTTGCCACTTATACTGCAGCAAGAAAATATGATAAGATAACAGAAGTAAAAAAGCAGGTTGACAAAGGAGAAATGCCGCTTTCATCATACACACTCATTCATACAGATGCGCGTTTAACAGAAGCAGAAAAAGATACGGTATTTGCCTGGAGTGAAAGTATTCGTAAACAGATGGAAGCACAATATCCTAAAGACAGCCTGGAGAAAAAACCTAATACCCAACCACACACATAATAATTATTGCTTTATATAAACAGGTTTTGTATTTTCAATTTGAAATTATAAAGCAATGGACAGAATAATTGCAAACCCGCAGAAAAAGCAATTGATTCCTTTTGAATACTTAGACTTGTTTCCATACACAATTGCAGTATTCATGATCTGTGCTGAAGTTTACATACTACACCAGTTTGTTGTTGTATCGCACATGTTACAGCATTGATATACTTTTAGCTTTACAAACTTTACTTTCCCTGCCTGCCGGCAGGTTTGCATATTTTTGATGATGCAAATAACAAAAGCTACATATCTTATTTCAAGCCCATCGTATGATAAATGCCCGAAACCCGATCGGCCTGAATATGCATTTATCGGCAGAAGCAACGTTGGCAAATCATCGTTAATAAACATGCTTTGCAATAATTCAAAGCTGGCAAAAACATCAAACACGCCCGGTAAAACACAGCTCATTAATCATTATACAATCGAAAGCGCGACGGCAAAATCAAACCTGCC
>Ga0206973_1011_pt1 | contig 37122 bp, 29 predicted proteins | sample Alteio_BWOrgHeat_83_FD_152927 | JGI IMG/M metagenome (GOLD analysis project Ga0206973, IMG submission 152927) | Enriched cells from forest soil in Barre Woods Harvard Forest LTER site, Petersham, Massachusetts, United States -... | ecosystem: Environmental > Terrestrial > Soil > Temperate forest >...
AGATGGATGCGTACCAATAAGATCGAGCATACGTAATAATTCAGCCTTGTGATTTTCCCTGCTTTTAAGGCTGGACCGATGCGGGCTTGGCACTTCAACCCAAAGTAATAGACCCAGTTTATCCGCAAGATTATATACACGCGGGTCAACACCTGCAATATGAATACGCACCAGGTTGCATCCAAGTGCTTTCATTGCAAGCATGTGCTGTTTTACCTGGTCGTAAGTGGATGTGGCCGGCTGGTATAAAATTCCATCAAGATAAATTGCTTTGTTATTGAGATAAACACAACTGCCATGCGCTTCAATTTTACGTAAACCGAAATAAGATTCAATCTCGGCAGCGTAACCATTCACATCGGTTAGCTTTGCTACTAACCGGTAGAGGTGAGGGTTTTGCGGTGACCATAATTCTGCCTCCTGCAATTCCAGTACCAGGCGTTGCTGTTTTTGCCCCGCTTCAAGCTGCAAAGGAAAATCAGATGCAGCAAGTGGTATATCATTTTCCTGTTTTCTATTATATATTTCAAGTCTTACAGTATATGCGCCGGAATCGTGTATACGTGTTGTAATATTAAACCGCACAAGATTATCTTCTACATCAGATACAACACCAATGCGGCTTCTTAAACGATTGCGCTCTACCTGCTCCAGCCATACACTGCGTACTGCCCCTGAATATGTTTGATACCATATACCACCACGTTTATACACATTGGATTCCTGCTTGCCTCTTGGCAGATCGGCATCCATTGTATCTGTTATACGTACAGTGAGGCGGTTAACAGTTTGCAGTGTTTGCTGGTTTAATTCATAGGAAAAAGAGGTGTATTCGCCCAGGTGTATTGCTTCACCTTCGATCGTTTTTAAAAGAACACCATTCAGCCAAACCTGTGTTTCATAGCCACAGGCGCCAAAGGTTAACTGCAGCATAGAAGGTGCACTATTTGATGTAAAAACAGGTAATGGAAAATCCCGTTCATACCACACTATCACTTTATCGTGCCAGGTAGTTTCTTCCTTTATGCTTTTTGCTTTTGCTATATGATGTTCAATTGAGCCTGGCCAGTTTGCAGTATTTGTATAAGTATGGGTAAGATACCATTTTTCATTTAAACCTGCATCCTGTTCATCAAGTGAAAATTTCCACTCACCATCTAATAGTATTGGCGTATTGTGCCTTAATACAGCACGGGGTAAAGGATTTACAAATTCATCTTCTGCAAATAATTCTTCTTTGCTGTTGGACGTGCTGTAGTTTGTATGCGATGCTGAAGTCATATTAATTGTATGTGAATGATCTATCTATCAATAAACATACGACTTTCATTTTTATCAGTGTTTACTTTACTACGGATGAGAGCATTTCATACATGCTGCGTATAAAAGAAATTAAAGAATTATAACCCTGGCTATAGCCGCTTATAGTATCTGTGAGAAAAAAATTGCTTTATAAAATTTTATTGTTGCTTTCAACAATAACTACGAGTTATATTAATTGCCAATTAACATTTCACAGAATAGTACATGAGTTATCTACTGTGTCAGATAAACCTGATTTATCATATGAGACGTATTAAAAAATAAACACAAATTGTTATGAGGAAATTGGTACTCATGAAAAATGAAGCGATTAAAAAAAATGCAATGTCTGATTAAAACAACACCATTTTAGCGCTTTTTAACTGTGGCATTATTATTTCTTTCAGATATCCATACGCTATACTTCAAAAGCCTATGACTATAATTTGTTTTTCACATTTGCGTTGGAATTTTGTTTATCAACGCCCCCAACACCTTCTTACAAGGTTCGCAAAAACGTATGTGGTTTATTATATAGAGGAACCATACTTTAATGAAGAGAATGATAGAAATGCAATAACTGTAACAGGAGAAAATATTCATGTTGTTATACCACATATGAACCAGCATGATACCCGGGATATTCTTGTAAGACAGTCTGAATTATTAAAAGATCTGCTGCAGGAAGAGCACATTAGCAATTATATTTTTTGGTATTACTCGCCAATGATGTTTATGTTCAGCAAACAGTTTCATCCATCTTTAACTGTATATGATTGCATGGATGAATTATCTGCTTTTAAGTTTGCACCGCCACAATTAAAGGAAGCGGAGCGAGAACTTTTTGAGAGAGCTGATGTTGTATTTACAGGTGGTTTTAGTTTATTTAATGCAAAGAAAGAGTTGCATCATAATATTTATCCTTTTCCCAGCAGCATAGAAAAAGAACATTTCGCAAAGGCAAGAATAAATAATCAGCAACCAGCAGACCAGGAAAATATTCCTTATCCCCGTTTAGGTTTTTTTGGTGTTTTGGATGAACGCTTTGATATAAAACTTATTCGTGAAGCAGCAGAAAGAAAACCAGACTGGAATTTTATTTTCCTGGGACCTATTGTAAAAATTGATGTGCATGATTTACCGCACAATAAAAATATATATTACCTCGGGAGTAAATCGTATAGCGAATTGCCGGCTTATATAAGCGGATGGGATGTTGCATTAATTCCTTTTGCTATTAATGAAGCAACAAAATATATCAGCCCTACAAAAACACCGGAATACCTGGCAGCAGGCAAACCGGTTATTTCAACAGCTATAAAAGATGTTGTATGCCCTTATGGTGATGAGAACCTGGTAAGCATTATTCATTCTTCAGAAGAGTTTATCAATGCAGGCGAAAAAATACTTCAGCAGCATAATAACACAAAATGGCTTAAACAGGTAGATGAATTTCTTGCTGAAAATTCATGGGATAATACATTTAATGATATGAATTCAATCATTAAAAAAACATTACACAATAATAAAAATTATATACTCAAAAAAAAGGAAATCTATGTTTGATTTTGTAATTGCAGGAGCTGGTTTTGCAGGAAGCGTATTGGCGGAGAGACTTGCATCACAGGCAAACAAAAAAGTTTTATTAATAGATAAAAGAAATCATATTGGCGGAAACACATTTGATTATTATAATTCCGATGGAATTTTAGTACATAAATACGGGCCGCATATTTTTCATACCAACTCCCGTAACGTGTTTGATTATTTAAGTATGTTTACTGAATGGAGGCCATATGAACATCATGTACTGGCAAGTGTGGATGGGCAGCTTGTACCTATTCCTATCAATCAAAATACTGTGAATTGTTTGTATGGTTTGGATTTAACCAGCGAAGAAGTGTCTGCATTCTTTTCAGGAAAGTCAGAAAAAAAATACCCTGTTAAAACGTCTGAAGATGTAGTGATAAACGCAGTAGGAAAGGAATTGTATGAAAAGTTTTTTAAAGGATATACAAAAAAACAATGGGATCTGGATCCGTCTGAACTGGATGCATCTGTTACAGCAAGAGTGCCAACAAGAACAAACCGCGATAACCGTTATTTTACCGATATATATCAAAGCATGCCTTTGCATGGTTATACCAAAATGTTTGAAAATATTTTAGCGCATCCAAACATTAAAGTGATGCTGAATACATCATACGAAGAAATTAAAAATGTTATTCCGCATGTATCATTGATATTTACCGGAGCCATAGACAGTTATTTTGACTATTGTTATGGCAGGTTGCCTTACCGGTCATTAGAGTTTAAATTTGAAACACATGATGCAGATTTTATTCAATCAACCGGAACGGTAAATTATCCCAACACACAGGCTTATACACGCATAACCGAATTCAAATATTTAACCGGTCAGAAGCATGCGAAAACATCTGTAGTGTATGAATATCCAAAGGCTGAAGGTGATCCGTATTATCCAATACCAAGGCCCGAAAATAATAAAATGTATAAAAAATACGAGACACTTGCCGAAACTGTGCCACATGTATATTTTACGGGCAGGCTCGGTACATACAAGTATTATAATATGGACCAGGTAGTAGGGCAGTCCCTAACCTTATTTAAAAGAATCATGCAACAGGAGGCCGCAACAGAACATAAGATAGCGGGCGCTGGTATAGAAGCCAAACTTGTTAATTTAAAGTATAATCCGAATGGTTCAACAACAGAATAATCCTTTTAATACTTTCTGGATGGCGGGTTTTGAATGCACGGATAAACTAAATGCATTTGGAAACCGGGTTGACTTTTTACAAACAACCGGTCATCTTGACCTGATTGACGAAGACTATAAACGGCTGCACGATTTTAATATTGCAACCGTTCGTGAAGGCATAAGATGGAGCCAGGTTGAGAGGCGACCATATGTGTACGATTGGTCAGCCGTAGCCACAATGATAAAAGCAGGAAAAAGCAATAACATTCAGCAGGTATGGGATCTTTGCCATTTTGGTTTTCCTGATGATCTTACGCCCCTTCACCCCATGTTTGCACGAAGGTTTGCAGCTTTATGCAAATCGTTTGTACGCTTTTACAGATGTTTAAGTCCGAAGGATACTTTAATTATTATACCGATAAATGAAGTAGGTTTCATTTCGTGGCTTGGCGGTGAAGTTTGCGGTACAACGCCTTATTGCAAAGGCTATGGATGGGAAGTAAAATATAATTTAATGCGTGCTTACATTGAAGGCATTGAGGCCATAAAAGAAACAGATGCATCGGTACGCATTCTTACTTCAGAACCACTAACAAATATAGTCGCTCAGTTTTATGCCACGCCTGAACAAAAAGCCGATGCTATTCTTAAGCATGAATACCAGTTCCAGGTTACAGATATTTTATGTGGGCGAATGTGCCCTGAATTAAGGGGAAAGCCTGAATACATCGATATGATCGGATTAAATTATTACTACAATAACCAATGGGTATGTGATACGCTTGAAAGCCTGATCTGGAAAAATGATCCACTTGACGAAAGATGGAAACCATTGAATAATTTAATTACCGAAGTTTATCATCGGTATCACAAATCAATTGTTATAACAGAAACAAGTCACCCGGAAGAAGACAGGGCTTTATGGATTAATATGATAGCCGAAGAATGTGCGTCTGTTTTAACGAATAACATTCCTTTGTTTGGTGTGTGTATTTATCCAATAATTGACAGGCCGGATTGGGATGATCTGATCACATGGCATCATTCAGGACTCTGGGATATAGCTGTTGAAAAGAAAAGCCTTGAAAGAATTTTATACCACCCAATGGCAGAAGCATTGAAAAGTGCTCAAAAAGCAATTAAAGGTATTTTAATACCTGAATCTATATGAAATACAATATTGCCCGGAACAAATCTGAAAAGAGTTGGGATTGTCCTGGTCTGGTTCACGTTTTGATTTAAGCTTTGACAACAACTTAATAGAATAGACATGGCTGAGTTTTTATCCAATTCTTCTCTAACCTTTATCACCTGGATTACAGCGGGCGTGTTAACAGCAACGTCAATGATGCCGCATGTATTCAAAACTTAAAAACAAAAAAGGCAGAAAATGTATCCCTGCTCATGCTGATTATTTTGATCATCGGTATTATACTTTGAATAGTGTATGGAATTTTAAAAACAGATATCCCCATCATTTGTACCAATGGTTTTTCATTACTTGTCAATCTCAATATGCTTTTCCTGCAAGAGAAATTCGGAGAAAATAAAAAATGAAGGGCTAAGTTAATCAGCCGGGCGCCATTTCTTATTTTCTTAACCTGTTGCAAAACTTTTTCGGTTGCCTGCATGTGAACCCCTGCAGCCAACCACATGCTATCAATCGGCAGAGCACCAACATAAACTTTAAAAGATATAGAAAAAAATACAGAAGAAATGGTCATTAAAAATAAATAGACTTAAACAGGGTGAACACTAACTGAACCTAATTAACACAGGTATGCATCACTTACACACATTTCTTCATTCCTTAAAAAAGAACCTTGCAATGTAATCTAAGCCAAGGATTGGAGTTTACAACAACTTTTGGTATACTTTTAATATAAGGCTTACAGCTAAATACAAAACTATTGCTTTGGCCAGGCTAAATGAAGGTGGCGGGGTTTCAGGCGGTGTTGCCGCTGATATCTTCTTTATATTCATAGTAGTTACTAATTTATTAGAATTTTTTTTAGAACACTGAAATTTATAAACAGGAACATCTGATTGTTTTCCTGTATTAAAATCGAAACACGTTTCGTAAAGCGTATAAGCCGGTAATTGTTCCGCGGAAGGTGACGGAGATTAAGTCAATGGAAGAGAATACTCTAAACCTTACCGGCTTTTTGGTAAAAAAATGTTGAATGTGGCGCCATTGTTCAAACCTGATCTTGCAGTAAGATTTCCATTGTGATTAATTGCGATCTTTTTGCATATAGCTAACCCGATTCCTGTGCCTTCATATTCTACTGTACTATTCAGGCGTTGAAAAATGTCAAATATAATGTCAGCGTTTTCCTGGTTGAAACCTATACCATAATCTGAAACCTGGATAAGATAGTATTCCAATGATTGGTTTAGATCTTTATACTTCGAAAGCGCTTCCTTTGATAAAGTTTTACCTGTTATTTCAATTACAGGTGCAGTATCCTTTTTGCTGAACTTTAATGCATTTGAAACCAAATTGCCAAACAATTGATTCATTTGAAGGGGGATCGCTGCAAGAACGGGTAAGTTTTTGCTTTGTATAACCGCCTGTTTTTCTTCAATTAATAATTCAAAATCGTTTTTTATATTTTCTACAATATCTGCAAGGTTAACCTGTTTAAACTGTTCTCTTTCCCGGGATAATTGAGAAAAAGACAACACATCCCGTATTAAGGCCAGCATTTTATGAGAGGCGGCTGCTATTTTTTTAATATAAGTAGCCGAACGTTCATCTACTGCTACTAAATTTTTTTCCAGCATTTGTGTATACGTGAAAACTTTTCTTACAGGCTCCTGCAAGTCATGCGAAGCTATGTAAGCAAATTGCTGCAGTTCTTTATTATTTTGTTGTAACCGCTGGTTTACTTCTGCTAATTCCCGTGTTCTTTCCGCTACTTCAGACTCAATATTATGCCTGTTTGTTACCTGCTTTGTTACATCTATGGCTACCGCTATAATACCAGAAATACTATTGTCAACTTCACGAATGGGCTCATAAGAGAAATTTACAAACACATTTTCCCTTTTACCATTGCGTGGCAATACCACAGGCAGCTCATTTGCTGTAAACGAATCACCGGTTATAAAAACATTTGACAGTAATTCTTCATAACCCTGGTTTTTTGCCTCCGGAAGTGCTTCAAAAACCGGTTTGCCAATTATATCATCACTGCCCCTTCCCCAAAACTCAAACATTTTTTCATTGGCAATTTCAATTATAAATTCTGCCCCTCTGAATATGCACATGGCTACAGGAGCCTGCAGTATTATATTACGAAGTGCATGTTCATTGTCTTCAATCTTTTTTTGCGCCCTTACCCGTTCGGTGTTCTCCACTACCCATATTGCTACTTTTTGAGTTGTTCCATCCTCACCTTTTATCGGGTCGTACACAAAAGTTACGTTTATGTAATCCGGTTTTCCATCGCGAATAAGCATCAATTCTACTTCATCGGCAGTGAATTTAACACCTTTATCCACCACATCCTGCAATGCTGTTTCGTAATACGGAGCAGCTTCAGCAAAAGTATCCCAGTAGTAGCTGCCCAGGATCGTTTTATAAGGCTTACCCGCAACCTGAACAAAGCGTTCATTTAAAATTTCTGCAACTAATGTTATTGCATTAATAATGCAAATACCGATCGGAGCCTGTTCAACCAATTTCTGAAAGCGGCTGTTGCCATGATCTATTTCTTTTTGTTCTTCATTCAATGAAATTTCGTCCGGCATCTTAATTTAATTAGTAAGTATACTTAAAAAATTGTGCCCGTTATTTATACAAAATTCTTTGAAGTACCAGTTCCAGTTCAGAAAAGTTTTCAGGTTTTGAAATGAAGTCTATAGCCCCGGTTTGTTTTGCCTGTTCAATTGCTTCCGGTGCAGATGTAGTTGAGTACATAATAACGGGTATATCTTTCAGACCATCCTGTTTTTTCAGTTCAGAGAGAAACTGAAATCCATTCATTAATGGCATATTTATATCAAGGAAAATAAGTTCCGGTGTTACGGCTTTTTGCCGCAGCAATTGCAGTGCTTTAAGACCATTTTCAGCAGTTTTCAGATCTACATCAGAAGAAATATTTTCAAGCGCAGCCATGAAAATCTCATGGTCATCCACATCATCATCAACCAATAACAGCGATTTATACAGAAGCATTAAACGAAAATATATAAATTGTTTTTTGCTTAATAACGATTTAACTTAATAAGCGTGTAACAGTTTTGTCTTTTTGAATAATAATTCTATGAAGTTGTGATAATAATACCTGCCGCTCTTCCGGTTGGGTTAATATAAATTCTGAAATTGACATACTTCGATATTTTTAAAATTTCCACCGGCTAACTTTTAAGCCTTGCTGCTGTACCAGCATTTGTAATGCCCAAACCAGAGTTGAAGCCTGACATTATATGGATGATGAAGATATGAACCAAAGCTTTAAAGATTATTCGCAATCAGATGAAATTACAAATCCCGATGCAATGTGTTTGAAACCCCGGCTACAATCATTGTGATGCATTTACTCATTTTAAAAATGATAACTATGAGTTGGGATTACTACTGCCGGTACTTGCTTATGATAAATTGGTGGTAAATAAACCTTTTCAACAGTGATTGATATTTAAGACCACAATATTGTGGTCTTTTTTTATTTTGCAGGCAATGATAAAATTTTTACAAGGAATTCACCCAGTAATGTTTGTTTTGGTTGCAACTATCTTCGAAGTAGCAGGGGATGCAATAATTAGAAAATGCATTTATGAATATTCAGGTACTGCGCGAGTTATTTTCTTTATGATCGGGGCAGCATTTCTTTTTTTATATGGCTTCACTTTAAACTTAGCGCCAGTTGAATTTAAACAGATTGTCGGTATCTATATCGCTACTCTTTTTATTGTTTGGCAGGTTGGCAATTATATAGCTTTTAAAACTTTACCAAACGTATCAATTTTAATTGGCGGTGCGCTTATTGTCACCGGAGGCTTGATTGTTACCTTTTGGGAAAGCAAATAATTTTGTCCTAACTCCTAAATTGTTACTTAAAAATTTCTGATAATGCCAAGGCTGCTATTATCCCACAGCGGACGCGTGCAACTTCGCCACATGTATTTTAAAGCTTTCCTATAACGCTTTTAGCAAACAAAGAAGTTGATAAACTCCGGGATAAACAAACGAAGTTGCAAACTTCGCCTGGTGAGCACTTAAGCTTCAGCAACAATTCAATCTTTCGGAACTGTTTTCTATAGAACTTTATTGTCACATTCACTTATCTATCAATCTCTTAGCCGGGGTACTGTTACCCCTGTTACCCTTTTTGCTTTACCTGTCATTGTAAGTTGCACCCGGTTTCATTACACGTGTAGGAACATTAAAAACAATTTTTTCAAATTTAAAAACTTAGAATTATGGCTCAGCAAACAGGAACGGTTACCCTGCAAGGTACGCTTGGTAACCTTACATTTTTTAAATCGCAGGACGGCTACATGGTTAAGATCAAGAGCGCTGTTTCCAAAGACAAGATCTTATCAGATGACCGCTTTGCAAGAACCCGGGAAAACATGGCTGAATTTGGAAATGCAGGCGCATCGGCTAAAACCCTGCGTATGCCTTTTAACAGTGTTCTTCAGCAATCTGCAGACAACCGGATGATAAGCCGCCTGCTGGCGCTCATGCTTAAAGTAGTACAAAGTGATACTATTGGTACGAGAGGAGAACGTACGGCAAAAAACGGCGACCTTTCGTTGTTGGAGGATTTCGATTTTAACAATAAAGGCATTTTAAATTCCACCTTAACCTGCCTGTATGATCTTACCTACACAAGGGTTACCGGTAATGTAGTTTTTGATCTGCCTTCCTTTATTCCAACACAGGTTATTGCAGCCCCAAAGGGCACCACACATTACCAATTGCAACTGGCAGGTGCACCGGTAGACCTGGATGCAATTAAAAACCCGGCACAGTTTATACTGTCATCCATACTGCCATGGGATAATGCAAATACTGCAGCTTTGAATTTATCGTTGTCGTTGCCGGCAGCATCCACTTTACCTGTTTTTGTTTTATTACAGGTGCAATTTTACACAAAGGTGAATGCAGACTATTACGTGCTTAACAATGGTGCATTCAATGCATGTGCGATAGTTAAAGTTGACCTTCCATAAAACAATGCACTTTGATGGAGGAGTTTAAACATACTGGTTATTCAGCATGCGGTGGCATTATCTTAACCATTATAGGCATTTCGGGTGAGGATATTGTGAAAACAACGGTGCTGGGTATTATTGGTACTGCTGTTAGTTTTTCAGTATCTGCATTGTTAGGAAAGTTTTTCAAAAAAAGGCGATAAAAATTGCGGTGCAGAAATTTTAAGAGGCTGGCCCTTTTGGGCAGCCTCTTTTTTATGCCATCTATTTTATTTTCGCTCAAGGCCCTTGGCCTCGCTCATACATTGCTTTTGCCACTTTCTTTTATCTCAAGCATATTGTTTTTTATTTGTCTCGATAAATACTTTGCAATTCTTAAAAAAAAGAAAGCAGCCAAAGAAAATTACTCGCGATGTCATCTGTATTTTTAAAGTGCCCGTGAATGCAAATCATTTCAAGGACAACATGATCGCTCCGCGCATTTATTCACTTATCTATGTTTTTCAAAAGTGTTCATGAATACTGGATATTTCTCCTTGCCAGCGCGCTCCCTCCGTGCAGCATTCTTTCTGGCAGTGCTTAGCTACTTTCTGTGCTACTTTAACCTGTTTGAAACAGAATCAACACTAAGCGGCCTGGTATCAACCAACAGATAAAGATTACCTATAAGTAAAGTGTTTTAATTAAGGTTGGCATTATTTTAGTACTAACAGGAATATCCCCGAAATAAAATCCAATTTCCTTTAAAAAAGTAGCATACCAACGTTTGCTACTTTTTTAATTTTTGGAATATGACTAACAAAACTGTAAGATTTATATTACCTCTGCGAGGTAAAGAATACTCAGGCTTCTGCAGCGAGAAAAATATTGATGAACATTCGAAACATTTCTTTGTTCATATCGGCACAGAAAGCAGAAGTATTATTGTGGCTGAACTGAACTACACTAAAAATATGTGGAAATTTGACCAGGGTGAAAGGTTTATCAAAATCGGAGAGCTAAATTCAGAAGAAGGCAGTTATGTTGCTGAATATTTAGGGAATGTTGTTGTTAATTGGTTCAAGTAAGCCTTATTTAAATTGCTTTTAAAAGTGCAATACCGGGATTCGCGTAAACCTACGCGTGTATTAATGCCCTTATTCCATTTACAGCTATCTGCAAACCCACACAGAATATCAGGAAAGCGCTGATGCGGTTCAATACATTTTCTCCTTTGGAGCCAATGTATTGTATAAGTGTTTTAGTATTAAGGTAGAAAATGTATATCAGCACACACATAACAATAATGGCAATAATAAGCGCACCGGTATTCATAAGATAATCCTTCATATTTTCATGCGTGCTGCGGGCGCCCAGGGTAAACAATACCGAGATAGTGCCGGCGCCTGTGGTAACAGGAAATGTAATGGGATAAAAAAGTTTATCCTGCAGCGTATCAACATTAACGGCTTCTGCTGTATGTTCAGCCTTTACCTGCCGCTCGGCTGAATTGTTGCCGGCAGACAAAAACTCCCATCCCATTTTACAGATCATAATACCACCGGCCAGTTGTATAACCGGTATAGATATTCCAAACAGCTCCAAAATCCAGTGTCCGGCAAATAAGGTTATCACACAAATAGCAAAAGCATACAACGCAATTTTTTTTACCGCATTCTTTCTTTGTTTTCGTGTCAGGTTATCAAAATAAGGATTTAAAATAAATGCCGTACCAACAGGGTTTACCACCGGGAACAAGGTTATGATACCTATAAACACAAGGTGAACTACATATTGATAATCTTCGTGCATACTATAAAATAAAGCAATTTAACCCGGAATGATAAAAAACAGAACGCATAATTTGATTATTACGATTATTCAAAAACGCGATAAGCACCGCATAAAAAAGACTGCCAGGAGTATTTTACCGTATGTCTCCTTGCTGTGCTTTTGTGAGGAGAAGGATTGCACTTCGGTTACCTTAAATGTCTGCTGTGCCAAGGCTTTATCAGAGAATATTGCGGTAAAGAAATTTACAGTACTGAAATAATAAAAGGCTGCCCGGAAAGGGAAGCCTTTTTATCTGTAGAACTGTATTAAGAATGAATGGCCCTATGTGAATGCCTTATCGCAGCGGTTTAAAATGCGGTATACTTGAATTTCTGCCCGCCCACTGTAGCTTCCGCCATCAGGCCGCTAAGATCCTCGGTAAACACCGATACGCCATCGGTATATTTTGCATTTTTTGATGCACCCGACTTTACTGCAACGGCTGAAACCTGCGCACTAAACTCTAATTTGCTTTGTTTCATGCGATCTAACGCATCCTTGTTTTCAAAAAAAATAACTTCCCTGTAAGTTTGTCCGCCTACCTGGGCACCCACCGTAACCTGGCCCGTTTTTACCACACCTATCGATTTTCCTTTTTCATACAGAATGCCATCGCCGCCCGAACCACCTACTATAAAGCCGCCTTTGCCAATTTTGTGGAAAATAACATATCCGTAGGAGGATGCAAAAAGATCGGACATAGAAGGATCTGTTTTAATAAATGCCGCTTTTGCATCCCTGCTTTCGGAAAGTAATTTTTCGGCATCTTTATCCTGTGCGAGGAGCGTATGCGGCACCATATAAGCTACAAATGCTAAAAGCGCCAGTCTTACTAATTTAGTTTTTTTCATATTTAATATTTTATATCAGTTTTTGATGAGACATTTCCCATACTAACATAATAATGCTTCTATAATCAAAATGCCTGCCGTTACTTTACCTTAATGCTTTTCCCGTGTTTTTGTTTGCAAAAATTACATCCGGATCAAGGAAATTGTGCCAGGATTATTACATGTTTATTTGCACTCATGTTTTACCAGGGATATATTGATGGAAAGAAAAGAATAGCTGCAGATTAGTTTCTCCTATTATTTACCACTCAATGCTTATGTTTTCCAAGGGCTATCTTTTTTGAAAAAATAATGCGGTAATTTCCTACAGGTACAATAAAATCATCAAAAAAGTAATTCCCTTTTACCCATAAATCGGTGGCAGCCCAGTTTACACTTATATCCCAGGAATCGCTGTTATAACCTGCAGATGCTTTATAAATTACAGACGGATTTATCACGGTCCTGCTTTTTTTATCATCCATATTTTCAACCGTTGAAAAATTAGCCTGAACATTGCCAATAAGGGAGCCGGTGATGTAAAAATGTTTTGCCATAACCAGTGTATAAGCATATCCTCCGCCAACACCTACGCTGAAAAAACTTATATTATTAATACCGGCAGCCTCGGGAAAAGAATTTTCAATCTTCTCCGGTACCAGCGAACTATCACCTTTTATCTGGCCATAGTAAACCAATCCTCCCAGCAACAGGGAGCCTGCAGATTTCTTTTGCCACTCATTTTGCGTAAACGCTGCATTGTAAGAAAACCGCTCCGGGTTCATCACACGGTAGCCTGAAACTCCGAGAAATAATTGTTTCACGTCCGGCCTGTAATAATAAGCACCGGGGTTATCCGCTGCATAACCTTTTTGCTCAATGTATAAGCCTTTGTGGTCTAGTGCAAGAAGATCCAGCGCCCATTTATGCGGGAAGAAATGAGCCTGCAGATCAATACTTTTTGTTTTGCCTTTTGCATCGTTGCCATTGTTCAGAAAACCAAAACCATAAGCAAGATTTAAAGTAAGGTTGTTATAGGTAGCACCTATACCCATGGTTAACAGGGTATTTGGCTTGTAGTCAATATCCTGTCCGCCATTGGCAGCAGGTAAAGTAAAAGAGGTGTACTTCTTTGAAAAATAAAAGCGGCCAACAAGTGTATGAGGATAAGTTACAAAATAAGCTGTATCATGATTTAACGGTTTTTGAGCTTTAGTAAAAGAAGGATTTAATAAAGCAAAAAAGAGCATAATCAGTAAAGGGAAAAAAAAGCCATTGTATTTCATTGATGTTTATAATGTTAATACCATGCCATAATTTATTAATCATTTATGTAAACAACTTTTCCATGCAATGACTATATAAAAAAACTGCCCAACAAGTATCAGTAAACTATTTTTTTGCACAAAATCAATAGTTTAGTCGCATTATTTAAATCATAAATCTTTTAAATGAAAAAATGTTTACACTCATTCTTCATTGCTTCTCTATTTACAGTTTCAGCAACAACACTTTGGGCACAACCAGGTTCATTGGACAAAAAATTCGGTGACAACGGATTTGTACTTAGCAACGTTGGTAACCCTAACAACAGTATTGGCTACGATGTGGTAATGCAGCAAGACGGAAAAACCGTTGTAAGCGGTAAAGCACAAATATCTTCCTCTATACAGGCTGCCATCCTGATGCGGTATAAAATAAACGGGAAGCCGGACAGCAGTTTTGGTAAAAACGGAGCCGTTGCCCAATCATTTACCAACCAGTTTGATAATTTCTCCACACTAAAAATTCAACAAGATGGAAAACTTGTTGCAGCCGGCCTCAGCATCCGCCATGATACAGATTTTGTTTTGTTTGCACGGTATAATACGAATGGAAAGCCTGATAACAGCTTTCGTACCCAAACTACGGCAATAAAATATTATGGATTTGGAGCAGTAGCAACTGATATTGTAATACAACCCGACAAAAAAATCCTGCTGCTCATCAACAATAACCAGGACATTACTTACCTGGCACAAACACAGGTAGAACGTTATAATGAAGATGGCACCATTGATCAAAGCTTTGGAACCAATGGTAATTTTACTTACACCGGTAATTTTTGGTTCACCAAATTCACAACCGACAAATCTGGAAGGATCATTTGCATGAGCGGCGATGCAGGCATCACCAATCTTATGCGGTTATTACCTAACGGAAAACCTGACAATACATTTGGAATAAACAGCATTGCAACTACCCAGGTTAGCCCGTATGACGGTAGCCAGAATTTAATTGCCCAGCCCGACGGCAAGATCATTGTTGGCGGATTTTTGCAGGCATCCAATTTTGTAGATAACCTGTTTTCAGTTTACCGGTTTAAAACAAATGGCAGCCTTGACAGCACGTTTAACGGAACAGGAATCAACAGCACCAAAATAAATGGTATTGATTATGTTTATGACGTTTCCTTACAGCAGGATGGCAAACTCATTGCTACAGGTTATACCGTTTCTCACAGCGGTTCACCCTACATTGCGCTTATGCGTTATAACACGCAAAATGGCCACACAGATTCAACCTGGGGCAATAATGGTGTAGATACTGTTTCAATAACATGGGATGGCAATAATTATTCTTATGCCGTGGCGGCAGCTATTTCTGATGATGGCTCCAGGATAACGGTTACAGGCCAGCAGGGTGGCAAGAACTTCAGGCGAAATGAGTTTTTAACAGCAAGGTTTATTTTGCCTGGCGCCATGTCATTGCAGGCAATTGCCTCCTCAGCAAATGATCTTGAGGTTAATAAAGCCGGCGTTGCATTGGTATATCCCAATCCTGTAAAAAATACTGCAACCATTTCTTTTAGTCTGGAGGAAAGTACAGCTGTACATGTAAGCATAATAAACATGCAGGGACAAACCTTATCAACTATCTATAATGGCTATTTAAACAAAGGCAATCAAACGCTCAGGGCCAATGTAAGCGGCTTACCTTCCGGTACTTATAACGTATTAATACAGGCAGGAAGTAAAAGCAGTTATATAAAACTGGTTAAGTTATAATTCTTGTATAAAAAAGCTTTCAATCGTTAAGCTTCTCCTGGGTACCGGTCTGACGCCTGTATGCGCCTGACCGGCAGCACTCCGGCCAGGCGCCTTAATGCCGTCAGACCAATAATTATTTTATTTTTAGGCAGAAATATAGTGTTATGCAATTCGAACCCTACAAAACCTATCATGTTTATAACCAGGGCAACAACAAGCAACGAATCTTTTTTACAAACAATAATTACTTATACTTTTTACAAGCTTACAGAAAACTTGTTGCTCCTTATACAGAAACACTGGCATATTGTTTAATGCCGAATCATTTTCATTTTCTTATTAGTACAAACCAGTGTTCAATACAATCTTTACAGGTTGGCAGCCTTGTATTATCGCAATTATCGAATGGCATAAGAATTTTATTGAGCAGTTATGCAAATGCTATCAACATTCAATAACATACCACAGGATCGTTATTCAGGCAAAAAACAAAAGCCAAATTGCTTGAAACCGGGTCTGAAAATTACCCGTTCATTGCTTTCAACTATATTCATCAAAATCCGTTGCATCATAAAATAGCGGATCGCCTGGAAGATTGGGAATATTCTTCCTTTAAAGATTATGCAGGGTTAAGAATGGCAATTTGTGCAATCAAAAACTGGCAAAGAAGTTAATTGATATCGACTGGAAAAATTTTATGGCTGCAACCTATGAACAATATGCTAATAAAAATTTTATAGAGACAATTTTTTAATACCGGTCTGACGCCTGTATGCGCCTGACCGGCAGCACTCCGGCCAGGCGGCTTAATGCCTTTAGGCCGGTATTTATGAAGCTCCCGCAATTCTTATTTCTTCTCCGTTAAGCCATGAAGCATATATAACAGCATCAATTTTTGGTTGTATAAAAGCAACCCATTGTTTTGGTTATTGCTGATACGGCAAAATAGCGGTCTGACGCCTGTATGCGTCTGACCGTACCCAACCATTCACTACTTTCCTTTTACCACAGGCGGCGGGTTCCAGCTTCCATTTATCATTTCGTCCTTTGGCCAATATATACGGAGCAACAAATTGAAAGGCCCGCCGGGAGAAGGCAGCCAGTTATTTTCTTTGTCTTTCCCCGGGTTATCTTTCTGAATGTAAATATCAATCGAGCTATCCGCATTTTTCTTTAGTGGATTCCTGTCGCCGATAGCAAAACGGTTGATCGGGTTAGTGCATAAAAAACCCTCGTTATCATATACAGTCAGACTCCAGAAAGCCCTGGCCGGCGGTGCCTGGCCTTTATCAAAATGCAAAACATAATTATGTTTTGAACCATCATACGGTTCGCCATCAGCATCAACTTTTGAAGCCGGGTATGAAGCATCTGCGTCCAGGTTAGCGCCTAATCCACCAAAAGCAACGCCTGCACGGAATGCGTACCTGGTGCCATAATTTCCTAATCCACGATTGACGCCCCACCCGTTTATTAATTTAACATTGGAAAGCGTTTGCATATCCATGTCATTTTTTGCCGAGGCGGGTATTGTTTTTAAAGCATCCTGTACTGTTGAAGAAAATTTAGAGGCGTCAAAAGTTGCCCCGGGGGCAATGCCCAACGGTGCTAACCTTTTCATGAAGCCTGCATCAGCGTCAGAGGGTGGATTATCCAGCATCAGCTTATTCAACAGATTGAAATAGTCTGATGCAGACATTCCCAGTGCAATATCATTAGGCGCCTTTTTAGGAAGGGTTGAATCAATCCTGCCTGCAGGAAGCGTATAAGTTTTGCCATAGGCACTTAACGGAACCAGTTTATATCCTTCCTGTATCTTTTTTACCACAGTAGCACCATCCTGTGCACTGTTTACCTGTGTGCGACCCAGCATCCATACAAGATCTGTAGGTGATTTTACCTGTTGCATGCCTTTGGGTACTTCACCGTTCCATTTTGGCCCGGTGATCAGGTAGGTTTGCGCCTCTGTTCCGGTAGTTCTTTTCCCGGGACTGAAAAATACATTTGTCCATGCATCCAGCATTGGAAAGAGATAATACCTGCCATTGGTGTTGGGCAGATTTAAAACAAGCGGTTCTTTCCCCAGGTCAATATTTGCAGATGAATAATATGTATCGTTATTAGGGCGCACTACCACACGGAATTTATCATCAGGAAACTGGTTGGCATTGGCTAACTGGTTCACCGGCGCCATCATTTTTTGCGGCATGGGTTTATCTGTGTTAGTACTCATCTGCTGGGTAATTTTCATAATAATGAGCGGGAAACCGAATTCGTAAGCCTCCTTAAGCGTTTGAACAGTTCCCGTATCACTGGCTGATGCAGTATTCGCTGTTTCTTCTGAAGAAGATTGCTTTGAAGTTTGATTACAAGCTGCAAATGACAGTACTGCAATAAATAGAAAGAGCGTTTTTTTCATATTGAGCGTATTGATTTTATTTTACTACTTTTTGTAAATCGTTTTACCTTCCTTGATTGTTTCTGCAACCTTTATGTCTTTTATTTTCATCGGGTCAACCTTCAACGGGTTTTGATCAAGAATCACAAGATCAGCGAGTTTACCTGCTGTCAAACTGCCTTTACTGTTCTCTTCAAAATACTGATGCGCTGCATTGATGGTTATGCATTGCAAAGCCTGGTAAGGCGTTACCCTTTCATCCGCACCGAGCACAACACCGCTGCGCGTGGTCCTGTTCACTGCAGTACATACCACCATCATCTGGTCTATGGGAAGTACATTAAAGTCTGTATGGTTTGTTGCCGGTATCCCCATTTTCAATGCGGTATTTAACGGGCTTATAAATGAAGCCTGCTGTATGCCCCTGTTTTTAATATGTGCATCGCCAAAGAAAAAAGTATGCTCTGTGTACATAGAGGGAATCATGTTATACTGCCTGTATTTTTCCAATTGATCTTTGCGCACGAACTGCGAGTGAATGATGGTAGTCCTCCTGTCAGCAGCACTATCATTGCCACTGGCGTACCGGTGTGCTTTTAAGATCATATCAATGGCTGCATCACCATTACCATGCACAATAGTTTGTATATGCTCTCCGTATAACCATTTAAGCCAGGCGTTGAGTGAATCCTGCGGAAACGTTGGTGATCCCACCCAATTCTTTTCACCGCCCGGTCCACCCGTTAAATAGGGCGTGGTAAAGAAGGCAGTTCTTCCCTGCGGCGATCCATCCATCGTAATTTTTACGCCACCTATCTTCAGGCGGTTGTCATATTTACCAAATTCAGAGAAAGGATGCCCGGTTAATATGCTTCTTAAATCAAGAATAAAAGGGTAAGCAACTACATCAATAAACAAAGCATTGTGTTTGGCACCATTTTCCAATATATCAAGGTCTGCTTTATGTGTAGCGCCTTCCTGTGCTGTGGTTACGCCTGCTGCCGCATAGATCATTTGCCCGTCTTTCAACTGCTGCAACTGCTGTTCCGGTGTAGGTTTGGGAAGGCTTGAAAATACAGGCAGGAAAGCAGTCTCCATTATTAAACCATAAGGTTCATCTGTTTCCGGGTGGCGTACAATAATGCCGCCTTCCGGTGTAACCGTATTTGCAGTGTAACCGAATTTCTTCTGCGCCAAAGAATTTAATACGCCGCCGTGCAACGACACATGTATAACCATTACAGGGTTACCAGGAAATGCTTTATCAAGATCATCGCGGTTTAGCAATCTTCCATTTGGCATTTGCGTATCGTCGTAACCATAGCCTATGATCAATTCTCCTTTTGGAATATTTTTAGTTGTTTGAAAATCTTTTAGCGCTGCAATAATTCCATCCACATCTTTTCCTGTACCCACCGGCGGCGGCGAACAATTTGCCTGCGATGCCATGGATAAAGAATTGATAAAATGCCCGTGCGGATCAATAAAGCCCGGCAGTAATGTTTTGCCCTGCAGGTCATTCATTACGGTGCTGTCCCCTTTCATTTTTTCCGCATCCGCTTTATTGCCCACGAAAACTATTTTGCCATCTTTTACGGTAATAGCTTCAACATAAGTGGCGCTGTCGCCTTCCATAGTTATAATATCGCCGTTGTAATAAATGGCATTTGCCGCATCTGTTGCAGCAACATGACTGGTTACACTGTTACAGGCGCAAAGCAATAACCCGGCATAAATAATAAGCAGTTGTGGTAGCTTTTTCATCGTGTTAGTTTTATGGTATTGTTCCCAGGTATTTAAGTGTGTAATATATATTTATTCTGCTGTGCCGAATTACCCAATTGCGAACTTTCACACCACTTGCTATTCACTACTTTACTTTTACCACCGGCGGCGGATTCCAGTTTCCATCTAAAACAGTTTGTTCCGGCCAGTAACATCTTACATACAGGGAGAAAACATCTTTAGGAGCAGGCAGCCAGTTGCTCATTTTACCTGCATCCGGCGGCGTGCTTTGCACATATAATGTAAGCGAGCCGTCAGGATTTGTTTGAAGGTTTTTATTTTTTGTACCGAGCGAATACCTGTTCAACTGATTCGGCACAAAAAAATGCTCCTTGCTGTATATCGTAAGCGACCAGAATCCTTTTACCGGAGGTATTTCGCCTTTTGCAAATGTTACGGTGTATTTATTACTTCCATTCAATCTTGTGCCTGACGAATCCAGGTCCTGGTAAAAATATTTTGTTTCATTAGGCTTGTTGACAAAAATGTTTGCCTTGGCACAGGCAGCTCTTGTGAGATAATCCACTCCAAACTGCGCCCCGTTGCTCTGTGTAGTCCAGTTATTTTTTACAGGGTATCCCACGTTTACAAACTGCAACAGAGGTGTTATAAGATTTTGTTCAGCGTCAACAGCCGCCATCTTCGCCGCTTCTTTCAATTTTGGATTTTTGTTTATTGCATCCAACAGGCCATTCACCTGGGCATACCATGCTTCTTCTCCTGCCTGGGGCGGAACTTCCTGCAGAATACCGGGAAGCTGATCAAAAAAAGTTTCGGGACTTACCCATTTGGTTTCCCCTCCACCTGAATTATCCGGTGGTGTGCTTTTGGTTTTTGACCAGTCTGTTATTTTCATTTTGCCGTCGAACTCACTCAGCGGGTACTGCGTGATTTGATTGATCAATGTCTGCACTGCTGCTTTATCAGCAGGATCATCTGTCTGGAAAACACGGGGGGCAACAAACCCTAATGCAGTTGAACTTTTGAATACGCCCGCTATGCCATCGGGGACTTTGCCATTCCAACCCGGACCTGTAAACAGGTAAAAACCGGGTTTTGAATTGTACATTTTGCCAAGCCTGGCAAAACCATCAGTTCTTTCATCTGCCACCTGGTACACCCAGAAACGGTCGCCAAAATCCGGCACCTGGATCACTACCGGTTCCTTGCGCAGGTCAATTGAACCAGCTCCATACACTACATCCTGGTTGGGACAGGCTACGATTCTTTGTTCCGCCTTCATGTAATCGGTGAGCATGCACATTCGATTGATCGGAGCCCCCGGTATTACACCACCTACATACATAGGTTCTTTTAACTGGTTAAACGTAGCCACCCTGTTATGCACATTTACCAATGGCCAGGCCCACAGGTAGATAACCTTCGTCATGCTTTTTACATATTCTTCTGTCATCACGGTATTAGGCACCGGGCCGGACGGCATTTGTTTACCCGTGCTGTCCGATACAATAGCAGCATTGACAGAAGTTGTATCGCTGGGTGAAGCGCTACTTTTTGTTGTTGTATTTTGATTGCAGGCTGTTATTATCAGCGGCAAAGCAACCAGGAGGATTTGTTTATGCATGAATGATCATTTATTCTTTTTTTTAAATTTTGTGTTTTTACAATTCCATGTTTATAATTCATCATCACATCTTCTTTGGCAGCGGTGCTTTCCACGTACCATTGGTTACCGTTTCAGCCGGACCATATAACCGTATCACATAATTGAAAGGGCCCTGTGCAGGTGTGGGCAGCCAATTCGCCTCTTTATCTTTTCCGGGTGAAGTGGATTGCAGGTAAATATCAAGGCTGCCATCGGCATTATATTTTAAACCTTTTGACCTGTCACCGATTGAATACCGGTTGATGGGATTGGTTGCAAGAAAACGTTTGGGTATTGTATACAATGTAGTGCTCCAGAAGTATTTTACGGGCGGAATTTGCTCTTTGGAAAAGTGCAATACATATTCCTGACCTCCCATCAGCATATTGCCTGCATCATCTTTGATGCTGCCCACATACACAGCCTCAATTTTGGTATTACCATATATTCCCATTGCTGCCGCCGTGGCCTGTTTTATATAATCATTTTGCAGGTAGGCACGGGTGCCGAAAATATCCATCGAACTGGTAGTATTGTCTATACTTGTTTTCAGTGCTTCCATACCATCTTTTACGCCTTCATTTATGGCCGCCAACTCTTCTTTGGAATAGGCGGTGCTGTCAAACGGTTTGCCTGGTGTGATCCCTATTTTGGCAAATCTTTCCCTTAGTCCTGTTTCACCGGGATCAACAGAAGTATATTGTAATAAAACATTCAACACACCAATAAAAGAAGCGCTCATATAATCGCCTTCCTTCCATGCAGGCAGGGGAAGGGCATATTGTTTATGATCCGGCGCAGGCTGTTTGGTAAATTCATGCAGCGGAGTAAGCATATATTTTGATTGAATACTTTTTACGTTGGCCATATCTGTTTCATTCATCAGCTCGGTACGGCCCAGTATGGTAACAATATTGGTTTCGCAATGAAATACAGAATCAATCCCTGCAGGCTTGTCGCCTTTCCAGCCTGGCCCGGCTATCAAATATTTTCCAGCCTTATTCCCCGTTGACCTTGCGCCGGCATAAGCAAAATTGTAAGTATAGAGATCAATAAGCTGCATCACATAATAGCGTTCAGCAGGCACTGCGGGTAATTCCAGCACTATTGGCTCATCACTCAGATCAAGTATCGCCCAGGAATAGGGTGTATCATCGTTTGGGGTTACGATGCTGGTGTCTTTATCGGTAAACATTTTGGCATAATGCTTAAAACGGTTAAAACCGCCTGCATTTGCCGGGAAATCCTTATCGAGTGCATACAGGTAAATGCTCTTGTAATTGTAGAACATGGCATACCCGTATATCCAGGCTTCTTTGGCGATCGCGCGTGCCGAATCCATAGCTATGCCAGCGCCCGTTGCGGTTGAATCAGAAGACGCTGTTGTTGTATTTGAGTTGTTGTTACAGGCTGCCAAAAGCAGCACCGGTAATAAAGCAATGATAATTTTCTTCATAGTTTTTTATTTCTGATTTCTGATTTTCTGATGTCTGATTTTTCAATCTCCAGCCTTGAACCTTGAATCCTAAATCATATCAAAGTTTTGTTTTGCTTAGTGAAACTTTGTGCCTTCGCGCCTTAGTGGTTATTTTTAAGCCACGAAGCCACAGAGGCACGAAGAACAGATTTACAATTCACCCATGACCATTCAACATTCACTGCTTCATCAATGCCGGCGGTACATATCCATTCACCATAGATTGCTCCGGCCAATATGCCCTTAGCAACAAACCGAATTTAGCTGTTGGAGTGGGTAACCAGTTGGCAGCTTTGTCACCCGCTGGTTTGGTATGTTGCAGGTAGAGTGTTAATGAACTATCAGGATTAAATTTTAAATCTTTATTCTTGGTACCAAGTGAATATATTTTATCAGGATTCTGGTAAAAGAAGTGATTGGCATCGTATACCGTTAATGACCAGAATCCCTTTACTTTGGGTATTTCATCTTTACTGAAAGTTATGGTGTAACCTGAAGTGCCACTCAACTCTTTGCCACTGCTGTCCAAATCCTGGTTATAATAAATGGTTTCGCTCGGTTGATTTACAAAGATGTTGCACCTGGCTGCGGCAGTGCGGCTTAAGTAATCAGTTCCCCAGGAAGCGCCATTCTTCGTGGTATTCCAGTAATTACCTACCGGTACACCTACATTTTTAAACTGGCGTAATGGATCAATCAATTCTTTTTCCGCATCTACTGCTGCCTTCACCAAGGATGAATATAAACTACTATCTTTTTTTACCGCATCCATTACAGCCTGGAATTGTGCATATAAAGGTTCCTCACCTTTTAAAGGCGATACTTCCTGTAATACAGCCGGAAATTCTGCAAAGAATTTTTCAGGGATCACAAAAGAAACTTCTTTACCTCCTTCGCTCTTGTTGGGGTCGGGAAAAGAAGGGATTTTTGTCCAGTCTTTTGTTTTTATAGTGCCGTTATATTCGCTTAATGGATAAATATTCAGTTTGCTGATCACTTCACGCACTGCTGCTTTATCAATTGAATCATTTGTAACAAAAGTACGGGGCAGTACATAGGCTACACTTGTAGGTGAATAGAACACCTGATTTATTCCTTTGGGAATATCACCTTTCCAACCCTCTTTGGCAATCAAATAAAACCCGCTTTTACTGCCATACATACTTCCCAATCCGCCGATTCCGTCCGTACGCTGGTTACCCATTTGTATCACCCAGAAACGGTTGCCAAAATCCGGCACCTGCACTACAACAGGCCCTTTATCCAGCAGCATAAAGGAAGCACCGTACACTACATCCTGGTTAGGACAGGCTACATAACGTTGGTCGGGAGTAATATAGTCAGCAAGCATACATAAATACCCAAGTGGCGCAACCGGAACCGCGCCGCCGTTCAAACCCGGTTCAGGGATCTGTGACATTACCAAAACGCGGTTGTGCAGGTTTACGAGTGGCCAGCCCCAGAAATACATCTGCTTGCCCATCTGATATACATAAGCCGGAGTCATTACGGTATTCGGCATAGGGCCCTTAACTGATGAACTGGCTGTATCCAGTGTACTGGTATTATTACCAGTAACCAAAGTATCTGTATTACTATTTTCTGTATTGGTTTGCTGTGCACATGCTGCAAGCAGCAGAACCGGTAAAAAAACAATAACGATTTTTTTCATGATGTTTTTATGTTTGATTTCTGACTTTATTATTTCGATTTTTTATATTAAACAGCTTTTGCAATTGAACAGACACTTTCCCATACTGTCTTCAGCCATTAAGGTGATTTTATTTTAAAGCTTTGGAAGAATTTTTTTGATACATAAACAATAATTATTTTATATTAATTCCGGATCCGGGAAGAAGAAATTAATTGCTTATAAACACTTACACGATTGCTTACGCCGGAATAACGATCAATCTCTAACGCCCGCATTCATCTCAATCAGTCATTATTTTTTAACTTCAAATCACTTAAAATGAGTACAAAACGTATCTCAGCCAGCATTCCTGGCGATGTAATCACATAGGTTACCACAGCACTAAACCAGGTTAGAACCTTACTGCAACCTTACCTGCAAAGCCTTACCGTAGATGAACGGCACGACCTGCCCGGGATGAGCGACAATTGTTCAGCTTTGTTTCCAAAACCAATTCTTATTGCATCAGCAACCCGGAATTTATTCCATCTTTCATGGACGGGCCGGAATCAGGCAAAGATTTCAAAGCAGTAAGCGCCCTGAAACCACTGCCTGATGTTGTTAACCAGGTAAGGGAAATCTTAGTGATACTGTATTGCCTGCAGGTAGTGAAGCTTTTCTTGCCAGCCCTGCATAATATGCCAATGTTCAAATGTTTGCTAAAAGAGGAGAAGCCAATGCCCAACCAATAGTGGAAGATCTGCATGGCCGTTTTGCCGTACGTCGCGTAAAGCCGTTGCACCTGCTTCTACTGCTGCAGCTAAATAAAATGCACAGCCGTAATAAGCAAAAAACCCGGATTGTTTAAAGCAACCGGGTTTTTTTATTGCCGGAATATGAACGTTCGCACTTTGAGCCCGGAACTTTGAGCTTTTAGTGCGAACGATGGGGCTTTTAGTCCGGAATTCCGGACTCTAAACCCGGAAGTAGGGAAATCGTTTGGAAACCCACCTGCACAACAATTGAAAGCAGGTTATTGCACAACCTTTACCGGGGGTATCTTCCAGTTCCCATTTAAAAAAGATTCTTTAGGCCAGTAAAGGCGCATGGTAATACTGAATGCACCTTTGGGCGCAGGAAGCCAGTTTGGTTCTTTATCTTTTGAAGGCATTGCATTTTGTACATAAATATCAAGCGAACTGTCTGCATTGTATTTTAAGCTATTGCGGTCACCAATGGTATAACGGTTGATGGGATTATCTATAAGCAATTCATCAGGGCCATACATGGTGAGCGACCAGAAAGCGTTGGCAGGAGGTGTTTGCCCTTTATCAAAATGGATGGTATATTTTTTAGCGCCATCCAGGTTGGCGCCTGTTTCATCTAGCTGGCAATTAGGATAACAAGCGTCTGCATTCAGGTTTGCTCCCAGGCCTATCAGCGCTATCAAAGCCCTTACTGTATAATTGGTGCCATAGCTGCCTACACCGCTTCTTGTTACATTCCAGTTATTTTCAATATTGCCCACCTTGCTTGCAAATGCCCTTAACTGCTGATGTACATCTGCCGGAACAGTTTTTAATGCTGACTGAGTGGCGCTGTCGAAAGCTGAAAGATCGAATTGTTTCCCGGCTCCGATCCCGATGGCAGCTAATTTATTCAGCAAGGCGCTGTCATCCTGCGGAGGTGGATTTTTCACCATCAGCTCATTCAATAAATTAAAGAAGGTGGTAATGTCCATGTTTTCAACAAAAACAGGAGGCGCTTTGGTAATGCCGGTATCAACTGTATTTTTTGCAGGTTTATAGTTTGTGCCCCATTTACTTAAAGGCGTAAGCGTATAGCCATCCTGTATTTTATACACTACATCTTTACCATCCTGTGCACTGTTTACCTGTGTTCTGCCCAGGATCCAAACCATATTGGCAGGGGCCTTTACCTGTTGCATGCTATCGGGTACCTTCCCGGTGAAAGAAGGCCCTGTAATTAGAAATTTACCGGCCCCTGTTCCGGTAGTTCTTTTACCGGGTGAAGCAAATACATTGGTGTAAGCATCAAGCATAGGCAACAGGTAATATCTTCCTTTTGTGTCGGGAACGGTAAGTACCAGCGGTTCCTGTGAAAGATCAAGCCATGCGCTAGAATAATAAGTATCGCAATTGGGTTTTACAACCGCTTTGAAAGTAGCATCAGGAAAAGAACGAAAATGCCCGAACTGGTTAATCGGCGCAAATACATTGTTCCAGGCAGGTGCTTCAACGTTTGTGGTAGAATGCATGGTCTCATACATTAATACCAGCGGGTAGCCATAAATATAAGCTTGTTTTGCAAGCGATACAATAGAATCCTGTGATAAACTGTTGCTGGCAGTTGTGTTTGAAGCATGTTGGTTGCAACTGAGCATTGCAATAGCAGTTGTAAAGAAAAGACCTGTTAAAAGGGAGTGTTTTTTTAATAGAGATTTCATTTGAGATCATTAAAATTGATTGATGAACATTTATTTATATATAAAGGTAAGTGCTTAAACCCGCTTTGGGTTTCCGGTAAGTATTGTGATGCATTTCTTTATTTCATTTTACCGTAAAGTCTTTTTGTATCTTCCCTAATCCCACACCGAGGTTATTAACTGCTGTTCTGAAAGCTTTCATATCTGTATGCCGGCCCACTGTTACTTTATCTGCGGGAAGCACCCATACAGTACCTTCTTTTGTGTTGCCCGCCACCGGCATAAAAACAACCAGCCTGCCATCGGGCATTGTTTCCATTAAAAACCCGGGCTGCTGTACTTCATTCACATTTATCCAGGCCGCACTCTCATAGGGCAGCACTTCATCTTTTGGCTCCAGTTTAGACAAGGCCATTTCGCGGTAAACCGAATACCCGGGTATATGTGCCATCATTTTTTTATCAAGCCACCTGCTGACAGATTTGAAGAAGCTGACCCGTACAAGATAACCGCACAGCATACAGAAAATGATCAGGCTGATGGCACTAATGATGGTGCCGCCGGAAATACCGATAAAGCTTTTCAGACCAAATAAAGCGGCGATCCTGGTGGTAAAACCGGTGAGGTACTGGAATATTTTGGTCAGTAATACTATCAACACCACTAATGGCAATAAAAAAATAAGCCCGGCAACAAAAATATCCCGGATCTTCTGAGCTGTTTTTTTCATACAGTATAGTTTAAGTTTTGGATGAATAGTATGCAGATAATGCCTTTGCAGGTTAGTATGTTAAAGGTAAAAAAACAGGTTTTGGTTTCAAAATATTTTACCTGCTGCAACCTTCCTTTGTTGTAAAGCATCGTCTGCTGAAAGGGATACTATGCGCCCACATCTTTTAAAGCATTGATTCAGAACAACTTCTTCTGAAAATTATACAATAACTCATTCTTTGCAACCAACTGGCAGAACCTTACTATAGTTCGGCGAGTCTCCTGTTCAGGAGATACCTAAGAGCTTATTTCTACGAAATATAGCCGTTATAACTTCGGTAGTTGTTCGATGTAATAGATCGAACAAGTATCGAACAACTATCGAAGAAGTATCGAACAACTATCGAACAAATGAACTTGTTGGTACCTTGTCTTATACTTCCAGGTATGAACAGTCTTTTCCCGAACAAGATTTTTGGTAAGTTGAAAAGAAGTAAACAAAACTTATGGGTACATAATAGTTCCTGAAAAGGACTATGCCGGACACAAAATTTTGTTTTTAGTGAGCCCTTGCGCCTTCGTGCCTTAGTGTTTTCGTAGTTTAAAAATAACCACAAAGGCCCGAAGAATAAGTTCACAATTCAATGTGCAATTCGCAATGTTCAATTGAAGAAACACTTAAATGAATGTTGATGATTGAATGTTTAAAAATTGAATCTTATGCAAACAGCATAAATTCACCATTCACCACTTACTACTTCACCTCTTCTATATCTCCCATCTTCCACGATTTATCATACAGTGCTTTCTGAGGGCCATAGAACCGCGCAAGTACTTCGAACTGTCCTTTGGCATCTGTAGGTATCCAGTTGGATTCACCACCTGATGGAGGCGTAGGCCCGAAGTAGATGTCAACAGAACCATCGCTGTTTTTCTGAATGCCCGGTGTTTGTGATGAACGCCCCATCCATTTTGCATCGCGGATGAATGTATGTGTGTCACGGTTATACACGGTCATTGACCAATACTGCGTGACCGGCGCATTGGCAGGTACAATCAGTTTATACTGTTTGCTTCCGTCAAACGGTTTTCCTTCTTTATCCTCTATCGTCATCAGGTAATATTGCGACTCACCAATATGTTTTGCACTGAAAAATGCCATCGTGTAAACCATGCCGCGGTTATCTACAGGATAGGAATCCGGAACATTGAAATCGTGGATAAGGCTTTGATGTGTTTCTTCAGTAGCGGGGAAAAACCAATGTGCGCCTTCATAATAAGGCGGCATTGATTCATAGGTGTTGTCCAGCCATGCTTTTGCATCTTTGACAGCCTGGTTCAAAATCTCCTGCGTTCTTGCATCTGGGTTAAACGGTTTGCCTCTTTCAATACCAATGGTCTTTAACGGGTCGATCATTGCCCTGTCGCGCTCCAGCCAGGGTTCTGCCTGTATCATTTCATTGAGCGATTTGAAGAAATTTATATCATATGGAATAGTGGCATCGAACACAATATTACTTGCATCCACATAGGCAGTTTGCGGCGGATTAGCAGCCTGTGACAATGGGTAAACTTTGAGGTGCTTTGAATACCGGATGGCTGCTGCCAGGTCGGCATCGCTGCCGCTTTTAAGCACCGAACGGATGAGTGCATAGCCCTGGTAAGTGTTTGAAGCAAGGGGAATGTAACCTTTAGGCACTTTATTAGTGTCGTAACCCGGGGGCAGGAAGAGATATTTACCGCCCCTGCCTTTGTCAACACCGCCCGGCCCGATATCTTCAATAGCTGCCTGCCAGTAGTTCATCACACTGCCGTTCAGGCGCCCGCTGTCAGCAGGAGGAACCTCCAGTACAACCGGCCCAACATCTTTTGTATTGAAGAAAGGCATAAGGTAGATCACATCGGGATTGGGTGTGAGTGTCTGGTTTTTCCAATCCAGCAGTTCCGGCCAGTACAGTATTTGATTAAAGCCGCCTTTCAGTTTATCTGCCATTTCCTGGTACATGAGCTGGTAATTAACTGCAGGCATTCCCCAGATTACGGCCTCCATGGCACGGCTGTAGATCACCTGCTCCTGTATATTGGCAGGTTTGAAAACTGCCGATGATGTTGTTGTGTCTGTGCCTGCTGTTTGTGTATTGCTGCCTGCGTTTTGATTGCAGGCTGCCAGCAGCAGGATCACAATGAACGGGAAGAGCTCTTTTTTCATATTGTGTTTTGATAGTTATAAAAAGAACAGGTAATTAATGCTTTTAAAGTTAAATGAACACCGGGCTTATCCTTTAAAAAACAAAGATCACGACACTCCTGATACCAAAAGCCGGCCTTAAACCTTCGGGCCCTGCCAACGGTATTCTTGGCCCGATGGCCATCTGAATGGGCTGTTTGCCTATTTTGGTAATACCTGAAATAACAGGATTTAAAAACAATAAGGTTGTGTTCGCCTGCCAGTTCTGTGTAAACTCCATATTGCCGCCAAGGCTTGCGCCACTGGAAAAACTGTGTGAAAAGAAAGGTTGTACAAATAACTGGCTTACGTCCTGCCGGTTTTTATCACCTGCTACTGACCATAGCTGGTTTAGCAGGAAACCGAAGGTGTTGCCATGACCCTGTTTAAGTGCCAATGCCGTTGGGCCCACGCCAAATTTTTTAGTTCCGAGATAATCATTGGTAGCAATAGGTATAAGCAAGGCAGGACCTACACCCCATATAAAACCATTTTTTGGGTGTGCAGAGGTAAACCAGGCGCTTGCGGTGGCATCACTTAAACCAAACTGCTGTGTATTTGGGCCGGTAATGTCCCGTTGCGCCACGATGGGTATTATATACCTTGTAATAAGATTAAGATTACCGGTTAGTTTAAATGGAATAACCGGCTGGAAATTCAGCGTATTCTTTGATCCGTTATTTGGCCCGATGCCCCAGTCGCTGTTGTTTTGGAAAGGCACACTGATCATACTGGCAACAGGATTGGATAATTTATCTGCCAGTTCCTGTGCGCTGGCGCCTGCAGGTGCAGGTTGTTGCTGGGCCTTAGAGAAAAAAGGTACAAGAATAAGCAAGAAGATCGCGCATTTTTTGGTCAGTTGTATCATGAAATGGTTTTTATGATCGTGATATGTAAGTGCCGCCCTGTTAAGTGTATCAACAGGCATAATGTTTTTAAATTTAAATTAGTGACACTTCTCAACACAGGTTTTCGCCAGTATAAGGCTTATTTTTTTGATGTTTGAAGCCGGTATATAGCTGTAATTGATTTAAATGGCAGGAGCAAAGCACAACCATTTGCCTGTCATGCTCAGCCTGACCGGGCATCTCATTCTTAAAAGCTTCGGAGAGAACTTCATTATGAGATTCCCACTTTCCCGAATAGCGGGAGAGGCCGTGGGAATGATGGCGACGAGGTTATTGATATACAGAGTTTAAAATGGCAGGTATAAAGCATAACACATGCTCATCATGCACAGCTCTTTACGGATATATCTTTTTCCAGTCATGCTGCATATCTACAATTGTCCATCCATATTTTGGCGCATCATCAAGGCCTTTTTCCAGTTTACCAATGGGCGAGCCGCGATCATATTTCCATTCCCTGGCGGAATCAGTATGATGCACAATAATTTCCATGTGCGGCAATGCATTAGTACTGGTAAACTGCAGCATCTGGTAATCACCATCAGAATTGCCTGCTGCGAATACCGGTTTTTTGCCGATATGCTGGTAAATGCCAACAGGTTTACCTGGGCCATCATCCATAAACTCAAATTGAGGCAGGCGTTGTATGCCTGTTGAATCGTAGCTCACCTTAAATGAACTGCCGATCACCTGTTGCGGCGGAATACCATAGGCTTTTTCGGCCCATGCCCGCATGAAGGAAATATCACCACCCGAAACAATATAAGTTTGAAAGCCATTGGCACGCATGTATTGCAGCAGTTCTACCATTGGCTGGAAGATCATTTCCGTATATTTTTTATGGGTGACGGGATTGGTTGCGGTATCTGCCCATTCTTTTACAGATTTGTCAAAAGCATCCCCGTTCATACCACCAAAAGTGGCGCCCATTATAGTAAACAGACCTTTTTCACCTGAAGACAGCACACCTTTTAAATTACCTTCCAATACAGATTTAAAAGGTTCTTTAGTTTTCCATTCGGGATGTTGCGGCGCCACCTGTTTTATCTTATCGAAAGAATAAAAAAGCTGAAAATACAGGGGCTGCTCGCTCCACAACGTACCATCATTATCAAAAACGGCAATGCGGTCACCGGCAGGAATAAAACCGCTGCTGCCTTCTTTTGCGGCATTGGTTACATAATCAACCAATGACCTCTTTACATTACCATCATTCCATGAAGGCAGAGGATCGGCATTATTTGCCGTTACTGTTGTTGTAGTGGTGTCAGTGTTGCCTGTTTTATCAGGTGCGGGATTGCAGCAAAAGAACAGGAAGGCAATCATTGTTATGGTTAGCTTTTTCATCTTTTGTTAATTTAAAAAAATACATCCCGTACTGTATATTCCGGGATGTATTCATCAGAACAAAATAATTTTTAAATTAATTTCCACCCACCGGTGCGTGTGCTTTTAATATCTGGCTGTTTATTTGATTTATTTCATCTTCAACCCCATCAACTGAGAAGCTGGCAGGTAATTGAGATGGCGGATAATCTTTGAATGTTTCCAGGAATAAAACAGCATGGTAACCTAACCATCCGACCAGGTAAGCATTTTTAAAAGTCCAGTCGTAATATTGGTCAGAAACAATGTCTGCCCTTTCGTAGGGATCCATTCTCAGGTTAAATATTTTAGGTACCCTGTAAGTGGTAAAGGGGTCAGCCCAAACAGGGAATCCACCCGGAGCAGGCTGCTCACGAAATACAGCTTTCCAGTTTCCATGGCGGATGCCAACTATCTGTGCGTCATCATTAAAATAAATAAATTCATCTCTTGCACTGGAATCTGATTTGCCTGTAATAAAGTCCAGCTGGTTATAACCATCCAGGTGAACTTTAAAGGTTTTACCGCTTACAGATGTTCCTTTTAGAAGGTCATTTTTAATGGTTGTGTTTCCTGCGGCTGCCAGTAAAGTAGGAAACCAGTCCAGGCCTGAAAACATACCATTGGTTAAACCACCTGGTTTAATATGGCCGGGCCAGCTTACAAATGCAGGCACACGGTAAGCGCCTTCCCAGTTGGTATTTTTTTCACTGCGGAAAGGAGTGGTGGCAGCATCGGGCCAGCTAAACTGGTTAGGCCCATTATCTGTTGTAAAAATCACAATGGTATTATTTGTAATTTTCAGGTCATCCAATGCCTTCATCAGTTTGCCTACATCTCCGTCCATTTCCAGCATACCATCCGCATAATCATTACCAGGCATCCCGCTTTGGCCCTGCATAGAGGGGCGTATATGTGTAAATGCATGCATGTGGGTAAAATTCATCCAGCTAAAAAATGGCTTGCCGTTCTGCACCTGTCTCTTCATAAAATCAATACAGGCAGCGGTAGTTTCATCATCAATGGTTTCCATCCTTTTAGCAGTCAACGGACCTGTGTCTTCTATCTTGCCGTCTGCAAACGTATGTAGTACGCCACGAGGTGTGTTAGACCTTGTATACGCTGTATCCTCCTTTGGCCAGTAAGGACGTTCCGGTTCTTCTTCCGCATCAAGGTGATACAGGTTTCCAAAAAATTCATCAAAGCCATGATTGGTAGGAAGAAACTGATTTTTATCACCTAAGTGATTCTTACCAAACTGGCCACACATATAACCCTGTGGTTTTAATGCCTGTGCAATAGTAATATCACGGTCCTGCAAACCCACCGGCGCACCGGGAATGCCCACTTTAGATAGGCCCGTACGTTTAGCGCATTGCCCGGTAATAAAAGTAGAACGGCCGGCAGTACAGCTGTTCTCTGCATAATAATCTGTGAACATAAGCCCTGAATGAGCAAGTTTGTCAAGGTTAGGGGTAGTGTAACCTACAATACCCATTCCATAAGCGCTGATATTGGTGATACCCACATCATCACCAAAGATTACGAGGATATTAGGTTTTGATTGTGCCTGCAGCAGCGATACAAAGCTGATACAGATCAACAGCATTAAACTTTGTTTTTTCATGATTGGTTTTTTAGAATTTAAAATGTACGACTGGTAACCCTGTTGCCAGCCCCTGTAAAAAATATTACTAAGGAGTTTGCATTTTGCTTTTGTCTAATTCGTCAATAAACGGAACATCTGTCATCACTTTTGCCCTTACCAGCGTTTGCAGGTATACTTCCAGCTGGAATAATTTAGCTGCGCTTCTTCCGCCGGTTATAGCACTGAATTTTTTAAGATAAGTTTGATACAGCGTTGTGTACTGGGCATCATTTGCCAGTGTTTTTGTAGCGAGTTCGGTTGCCTTTGCATCAGTAAGTTTATCGTAATTATCTGCGTATTGCTGTATTATATTAATCCGTGCTTTACCCAATGCTTTTCTTTTGCCTTCATATTCATCATATAATTTCCAGAAGGCAACACTGTCTTTTGCCGGCACCTGCATGTATTGGCTTACCAGGTCTTTTTTAGTTTTACCAAATGCTGCCTGTACCATGTCGATATCTTCGTTGTTGCTTTGTGCCATCAACGAATTAAAACTGAAGAAAACGCATGCTGCAATAATTAATGTTCTTTTCATAAAAGTGGTTTGATATTAATGTTTGATAGATCAACGATGAAATCTTCCGCCACCGCCCCGGAAACCTCCGCCGCCATGCTGGAAGTTCTGAAAGCGCTGTGTTTGTACCTGGCCGCGCTGGCGATTTTGAAATGACTGATTAAGTTTATCTCTTGTTTCTGAATTCAGGTTAGCAGGCTTTTGCCAGGTATTACCTTTTACATTCTGGCTCCAGCTCCCATCGGCATTTTTTCTATATACATTGCCGTCTTTGCCGGCAAATGTTCCGTTCTTTCCATTCACTACCTTAGTTCCGTTGGGGCCAATAACACCCGACTGCCCGTTGGCTGTTCTGTAGCCCACAGCAGTTCCGTTTGCTGTGGTAACATGTCCTGTCTGCACCCATTGATTGCCTCTTCCTGCAACAGATGTTCCCCATTGTGCATAAGGGCTATGCCCCTGGCTGGTTCCGGCATAGCCACCCGTCCACGGATTGTACCCTCCGGCTACTGTTCTGCCGTTATTCCAACCCTGTACCGTAGCAGCGTGGCCATATCTTCCCGTTGCGGGGTTATACCCTGCAGCGGAACGGGCATAGCCATAAGGGCCGTAATAAGCGCGGCCTGCTGCCCATCCACCCGTCCACGGATTATACACGGCTCCTGCACCCCAGGCGCAAGGCCATGGATTATAAAAAGGATACATCATTCCCGGGCCCCACCACATGAACGGCGGATAATACCAGCCTGTGCCGTATGCTATGCATGCGCCAACAGCCGCACCGAAAATAAACATGCCAAGATACCCTGCAGTATAACTGCTTTCAACGGTGGTTTCCGTTGCATTGGTTTGAGTAACGTATGTTACGTTGTATACCGGTGAACTTGCCGGAATGGAATATATCTCTTTGGGAATTGAATCGGCTACTTTCCACGGACCGTTAGGATTATCAGCTATAAACCAGATAGCATTGTCGCATAAATAATATATGTTGGCATCTTTAATTACTCTCGATTGTGTATTGGCTGCATATTCAAGCTGAGTTTGTTCTATGGGTTTGAATTGCGGGTCGCCGCTGTAAGTAACTTTTACTTTGGCTTCTACCTCTGCTTTGCTTACAACTGCTGTTGTAGGAACCTGCGCCAGTAACACTGCATCATTGGCTTCAATGGTTCCGGGAACAGATGAAAGCACATGCGCCTTTTCTGAATTTTCAGGTACTTTGGAGAAATCAGCAGGCATCTCATTGCTGGTGAAAGTCCACGGTCCTTCCGGCGAAGCGGCGCGGTACCATCTGCCTGAAAGCAATACATAAAACTGCTTTGTTGTATTGTCCAGGAAAAGATCATTGTCTGTATTGGCTACATATAAAAGATTTGTACCACTGATCTTTGAATACACGGGCGATCCCTTCAACAAGATCATTTCTGCAGGCTTATCGCTGAAAAATATTTTAGGAACAGCGATTGATGTTGCCGGTGGAGGGACCATCTTTTTAACTGCATCAAAGTTTTCTTCTGAAGGCAGCCTGTTCATGTCTTTCGGAAGTGTTTTTGTTTGCACCCAACCTGATTTATAATCTTTTGAAGTGAGCCAGGCATTGTTCAATAACAGGTAATAATCTTTTTGTTTTTTATCGTAAAAAATATCCCAGTTTGTGTTTACAATAAATTCAAGGTTTGTTTTTTCGATTGGCGCCATCAATGCTGAATCACCTTCCACCATTACTATAATTGCAGGAGCAGTGCTGTAAAATATTTGTGGCGGATCATTTTTAATATCAACTGCCTGTGCCGCAGATTTTTCTTTATCCATATCCGCTATGATCCTGTCAAGCGAAACAGGATCTCCCCCGGTTGGCATTATCTTCCTGAAAAGATCTGTCATCAGCTGAACGGAATCGGCTCCCAGTGAAGGGAACCTTACATCGTTAGCCTTAACATCACGGATAAAAACAGTTCGGTTATCTTTATCAACGATCGTATTGCATTCTATGGAAGCCACTCCTAACACCTGTTTTCCATTTTTTGGCGTAAGTGAAAAAGCCATCTCAGCGGTTAGATCTTTATAATCTTTCCAGTCATCAATCTGAGGCTGGTAATAAATCAATGCCGAACCATCTTTTACAACCTGTCTTGGCCAACCTGCATCCTGAACGGTACTTTGTGCAGCAAGCCTTTTTACTGAAGCGAGAAAACAAATCATCAGTAAAAAGACAGGTATAAACGGAGCAAGGTTTTTTTTCATACACTTAATCTGCGCGCTCTTCATAAAATATTAGATTCAAATCACCAGGATGCACCAGGCAACCGGTGCAACAATCATTATTCAAATAGCTTTTATGTTTCTTAGCTTTTCTGTTTTTATCTGTATCTCCAAAGCCTGGTTGGCAATTATTCTTTTCAGCCTTTCATTTTCAGTAACCAGGTTTTTTACTTCCTGCAATATCCTGTAAGAGAGCATCGGCTTTCTTACAGCGTGTTTTCAAGATGGAAAAAACAACTGGTATCTGATAAAAAAGAACCGAAATCCAATTAC
>Ga0206973_1041_pt1 | contig 36594 bp, 22 predicted proteins | sample Alteio_BWOrgHeat_83_FD_152927 | JGI IMG/M metagenome (GOLD analysis project Ga0206973, IMG submission 152927) | Enriched cells from forest soil in Barre Woods Harvard Forest LTER site, Petersham, Massachusetts, United States -... | ecosystem: Environmental > Terrestrial > Soil > Temperate forest >...
ATGCGGGATTATGGGCTATTTTAAAATTTATTTGCTTATTAAGCCTGCAAAATATTTTACAGTTCTTACCAACTGGCTTACATAACTCATTTCGTTATCATACCAGCTAACAACACGAATCAATTGAGCGTCGCCCACGGTTTGTACGCGTGTTTGTGTGGCATCAAACAAAGAACCATAGCTTATGCCAATAATATCTGTGCTAACTATTTCATCTGTAGTGTAGCCAAAGCTTTCGTTGCTGGCAGCTTTCATTGCAGCATTTAATTCATCAACAGTTGTTTTCCTGCCAATGATAGCTGTTAATTCGGTTAAAGAACCTGTTATAGTTGGAACACGTTGCGCAGAACCATCTAATTTGCCTTTAAGGTTAGGCAATACCAAACCAATAGCTTTAGCAGCACCGGTACTGTTTGGAACAATGTTCTGTGCAGCGGCACGTGCCCTTCTTAAATCGCCTTTAGGATGTGGAGCATCCTGCGTATTCTGATCGTTGGTATAAGCATGAATGGTCGTCATTAACCCATTTACAATACCGAAAGAATCATCTAATACTTTAGCCATCGGTGCAAGGCAATTTGTAGTACAGGATGCACAACTTATAATTGTTTCAGAGCCGTCGAGTATACTATGGTTTACATTAAACACGATTGTTTTAAGATCGCCGGTTGCCGGTGCAGAAATAACAACGCGTTTAGCACCCGCTTTTAAATGCGCTTCTGCTTTTACCTTATCGGTAAAGAACCCTGTACATTCCAATACTACATCTACATCATGATCGCCCCATGGAATTTGTGCAGGATCTTTCTGTGCATATATTTTTATTTCACTTCCCTCTACTGTAATAGAGTTGTCTGAAAACGTAACTTCTTTGCCAAACCTTCCCTGTGCACTATCATATTTTAATAGGTGAGCCAATACTTTTGGACTGGTTAAATCGTTGATTGCCACTACTTCAATGCCATCCATGTGATATATCTGGCGGTAAACAAGCCTGCCTATGCGGCCAAATCCATTTATTGCAACTTTAACTGTGCTCATAACAAATTTTATTTTTTGAGACCGCAAATTTACAGGATTATCTTAACTGTTAATAGTGTTTTTTCGCATATAAACCTCTTTCGGCGCTTGCTATCTTCGTAACATGAAGATGCGCAATGACGATATAAGAACGATCACTGAAATTAAACAGTTCTTGCTCGACCCGCCCGTAAGTTTTAAGTTAAAGGATTATGCCAGTAAGCATGTGCAGGATGCTGCAGATCTTTTATCGGCTTACGCCGAAGCAGCAGCAGTACAGAATTATTTGCTTGATCTTCATGAACAACTCGAAACAAACAGTATTTCACAGGAAGAATTGCGGAATAAACTAAAAGAAGCTGGCATTCAAATAAGCAGGCTAACAAATAAATGATCACTAATCGGCATCAGAAAAATGAACCTTTTTATGCGGCGTTCCTGCATTTAACAGCAAAGAGGTTTGAAAAAAATTCTTCCCTGAACTGCTTCCATCAGCAAAAAAATCGGACTGCCTTATTAAACCCATTTGCACAGTAAAAACTTTTGAGAACCTGTAACCGGCGCCGCCAAAAATTCTGTTGCGTAGAAAATAAGGATCTTTATCAGTGAAGAATACTTCGTCAAACACGATCGGAAAAAAAGTTTTGTCCTCAATCTTTGGGTGATTTACAGGTACGGAAAGCAACAACCGGTAGCGAAACCTGTTATGATAAACACCATTCAGCCAACGTTGTTCGAAGCGAACGCGGTTTTCTATGTTTATGCGATTTAAGTTAGTGGTATATACAAATTGCTCCCAGAGCCTGTTCTCATTTGTTTGAACTGGTTTTTCATAATTCCCTGGATAAGTATAGGTCTTATAATTGCCATAGCCGGCAAAAACATTCATATCATCAGTAAGCTTATAATTTACACCACCTTTTAATTCACGGTAGTAGAAGTCATCAAATACATGCTGGCTGCGGGTTTGCACCTCGGTATATAAAGTAAATTTTTTTGTGATGTGATAATTAAGATTCACCAGGTACCAGCCACCAAATACGTTGTTTTGCGCGCAAGCTGCAATAGGGAAAGCCAATAAACTTATGGCGATTGCTTTGCAAATAATTTGCTGTTTCAATAAAGAAAAATATAAGCAATGATAATAATAATTTCATATTGAAACCAGGCAGTTGAAGGTTTTATTTTGTAAGCGGCTAATGACTTTGCCGCCGTTTCAACACACCGCCGGATGTTTCTTTTATGGTGCTAGCAAAAATGAATGCTTTGGGGTCTTCGGCATAAACAAGATTTTTAAGCTTGCGCAATTCAAGCCTTGTAATAACGGTGAAAATAATATCTACGTCTGAGTGAACTTCATATTTACCCGGCAGGAATCCGCGTTCGCCTTTGTAAATAGTAATGCCGCGACCCATTTCATTCACCAGCTTTTCTTTAATGTGCTCGCTGTGTGCAGAAATGATGGTAACGCCTGTATAAGCTTCAACACCTTCTACTACATAATCAACTGTTTTTGTTGCAGTGAAATAAGTAAGCATTGAATACAACGCCGTAGCTATTCCTGAGTGAAAACCTGCAATTATAAAAATGATAGCATTTATAAATAATATTATCTCGCTGATAGTAAAGCTGCTGCGTTTAAGCGTGTAAACAGCAAGCACTTCAATACCATCCATTGCAGAGCCGGCGCGAATGTTCAAACCCATACCGATGCCGGCAAAAAATCCACCGAAGATTGAGATAAGCACCTTATCGGAATCATGCATTACAATTGGAGGAAACGGAATAAAATGTGTGCATATACTAACGATGAGAATTGAGCAAAAAGTTTTAAATGCAAATCTTCTGTTTATTGCATAAGCAGCCAGAATAATAAGCGGAATATTCAATATAAAAATCACCAATGGAAAATCTATCTTATAAACCGCATTTATTAAAAGCGAGATACCTGTAACGCCGCCATCAAGAAAAAGGTTGGGAATTAAAAAGCTTCTCAGCGCAAAACTTCCTATCAGCGAACCCGCCACCATTAATACAATGTCTGAAAGCCTGAAATCATTGTGTGATTGTTTATGCTGTCTTAAACTGGTTTTTACATACCTGAGGTTTGCTCGTTTTTTTGCATCCAGTTTGCTTTTTGCAGTTCCGGTAAAATAGCTGTGCGATTCAAGAAAGCTTATTTGTTGCAGCAGCCAGTTTTCGTTGCTTAAGGCAGGCGTAAAATGCCTCAGTTCGCGAAACAATCTTCCTGAATGTAACTGGTAGTCGTTCGTTCCTAAATAATAAATATCGGCATCGCATAAAACGCGGGATATTTTATCGAAAGCCGATTGAGGAATTTGTGTTGTCATTATTATGCCGCACACCTGATCGATTTCTTCCGGTGTATAATCAAACTCCGGCATGTGTTGCCGCGCCAGTTCGCAGGAATGTTTTTCATGATTCAAATTTGAAATAAGAAACCCTGAATCATGCAAAGCTGCAGCGGTGCGCAATATAGAAAGGTCATATTCAGAAAGATTTTCACCTTTACCGAGCTCCATTGCATGCATTATAACCTCTTCTGTATGGAACGCATTATGATAAGATAAATAATGCGGCAGCTCTTTGTGCAGTTTTTCAAGAATAAATGATTCTAACTTCTCAACTTGCATTTTGTAGATTCTATTCGCGTAAAATGTGTTTAGTTAAGCACCTCGTAAGCCTCAACAGGCTCTCTTTTATTTTTAAGCGTGATCTGCCCTACAAGTGCACAATTGAAAAATTCTTTGATCTTGTCATAGGCGCTTAATGAAATTAATATTTGTCCCGGCTTTGCCTGACTCTGTAATCGCTGTGCGGTATTAACAGCATCCCCAATAACGGTATAATCTAAGCGGCGCAGGCTTGCAGAACCAATATTGCCCGATATCATTTCTCCGTTATTAACACCAATAGATACTTGTGGTAAAAAATTCAAAACAATTTTTTCCTGCGGCAATTTCTGTATGGCATCACGAATGGCAATACAGGCTTCTATTGCACGGTCTAAATGAAAATCGCCACGAAAAACAGCCATAACAGCATCACCCATAAATTTATCAACGTGGCCGTTCTGTTCAATTATTTCTTTTACTATAACATCAAAATAATTGTTCAGTAATTTAACCACTGTATCAGGCTGCTCTGTTTCTGTAAGTGCAGTAAAACTGCATATATCAACAAAAACTACGGTTGCTTCTATGCTATCACTTGCAGTAAGTGTTTGTTCAAACTCACGCTTCTCCATAAACTTCAACACAGACTCATCAACATACATCTTCAATATGTTGTTTTCTTTAATAGCTTGCAGTGTTTGTCTTATCTGGGAAACATAAGCTATGGTTTTTTTGAGCGTTAGTTCAAAATCTTCAAAATTTACGGGTTTGGTAATAAAATCAAATGCACCCCTGTTCATAGCAGTGCGAATGTTATCCATATCGCCATAAGCGGAAACAATAACTGCTTTTATAAGCGGGCTTACTTCACTCAGTTTTTCCAGTAATGTCAGGCCATCCATTTCAGGCATATTGATATCACTAAAGATCATATCAATATCGGGTTGCTCTTTTATTTTATCCAGTGCTTCTTTTCCATTCAATGAGAAAACAAATTCGTACTGGTGCTCCCTTATCTGTCTTCGGAATTTTTGTTTAATCAGCACTTCCAGATCCGTTTCATCATCTACTACCAATATTTTAGGCATGTATTGTTTTTTTTAGCTTTTCTTTCAAATGAACAAAGTCTACAGGCTTTGTAAGAAAATCGTCTGCGCCTAACTGCATTGCTTTGCTATAATTTTCACTATCGCCATAAGCAGTTATCATCATTACAATTGGCGGCGGCGCTTCAAACATTTTCTTAATTTTCTCAAGCAGCACAAGGCCGCTCATGCCCGGCATATTAATATCAGACAAAATTAATACAACTTCGTGCTCATGCCGTTTTATATAATCAAGTGCTTCTTCGCCTGAAAATGCAAAAGCAAATTCAAACTCAGCAGTTCTTATTTCTTTTCTGAAGCGCTGTTCAAACAACGTTTGTATATCTTTCTCGTCGTCTACTACAAGAATTTTCATAGAGAATGTTTGTTAGATAGAATTTTTAATGCGCAAATTTTATTTAATCGTTGTAAATTATAAAAATTTAATCAATAGAAATTTATAATAAATCCACAACCCTTTAAAACGAAAGATGATCTTAGTGTGGATTCGTAATAATTTAGCAGCATGAAACCATTAACTGCAGAGAAGGAAAAAAGCAGGAAAAACCTTACTAAGCTTGTATTTCAGCAAGTATATCCTTACAGAAAATGGTTGCTGCTCATCTTTTTTGCAATGATCGTTCAAACATTAATGGACATTGCAACTCCATGGCCTTTAAAGGTAGTTATTGATAATGTAATAGGCAATCACGCTTTACCATCATGGCTGCAATGGCTGAACAGTTCAACAGGTGAAAGCAAACTGAAGATTGCAGCCATCGCTTCCTTATCGTTGATCATTATTACAGTTATCGGCGCACTGGCATCGTACGTTTACAGTTATTTTACGGAAAGTGTTGCACAATATGTTGCCAACGATGTGCGGCAGGAAGTATATCATCACCTACAAAGATTATCGCTTGGTTATTATGATACACACCAGGTTGGAAAAATATTAAGTACCATCACAACGGATGTATCTACCATGCAGGATTTTGTATCGTCAACACTGCTGAGTATTGTGGTGGATGCAATGACCATTATCGGTATTCTTTCCCTGATGTTTTTTATTAACTGGAGTTTTGCCTTACTTGCAATAGCTGTAACACCATTTCTGCTGGTATTTGTTTTTCGATTTAAGAAAGCAGTAAAAAGATCTACACGTGAAGTGCGGAAAGATGAAAGCGAAATGCTGGCTGTACTGCAGCAAGGTCTTGAATCAATAAGAGTAATTAACGCGTTCGGCACGCAGCAAACTGAAGAGGACCGCCTAAAGAAGGTTAGTATGGAAACAGTGCATGCTGCATTAAAAACACGCCGTTTAAAAGCGTTGGTTTCTCCCGTTGTTTCCATTGTCGTTACATTATGCCTTGCACTGGTTTTGTGGAAAGGTTCATCGCTTGTGCTCGCCGGTGTAATGACGGTAGGTTCACTTACAGTTTTAATTACCTATCTCACCAAATTTTTTAGTCCGGTAAAAGACCTTGCAAAAATGACAAATGCTGTTGCACAGGCAACCGTTGCATTGGAACGCATTCAGCAAATTCTTTCAACTGATGATGTTATTCCGGAAAAACCAAATGCACTCGTACCCCAGAAATTAAACGGCGAAATAATTTTTGACAATGTTTCTTTCGGATATAATCATTCTGTAACGGTATTAAAAAATATCAATCTTAAAATAAATCCCGGCGAACGCATTGGCATATGCGGACAAACCGGCTGCGGTAAATCAACCATTGCCGGATTGATATCAAGATTTTATGATCCTTCAGGCGGAAAAATCTTAATTGACGAAATTGATATTACCGATTATAATCTTGAAGCATTAAGAAAACAGGTTGGCTTTGTATTGCAGGATACTTTTTTATTCTATGGTTCTGTGGCAGAAAATATTGCTTACGGAAAACCTGCTGCTACTGAAGAAGAAATAAGAAATGCAGCAAGGCTTGCCGATGCGGAAGAATTTATTTTAAAAATGCCGGAGGGTTACAATACGCTTGTTGGCGAAAGAGGCTTAACATTATCAGGCGGGCAGCGCCAACGCATTGGCATAGCAAGAGCGGTTATTCGCAATTCTCCCATTCTTGTTCTTGATGAACCAACATCAGCGCTTGATTCGGAATCTGAAAAAATAGTAATTGATGCGCTTGAAAAATTAATGGAAGGCAAAACGGTTATCACCATTGCGCACAGGTTAAGCACAATAAGAAATTCAGACAGGATTATCGTTATAAAAGATGGGGTAATTGAAGAGGAAGGAAGCCACGAAGAATTGATAACGTACGGAAAATTTTATTCGGAACTTTACCAGGCAAGAACGAGAACAAACATCAGTATAAACAATCCCGTGTCAAAATAAAAGAGGTAATATTTATTAAATTAAAATTATGCATTACAGGTCAGTACTTGTTTTTCCTGACGATACTTCGAAACAGATAATTGAAACCATTAACGATGCAAAGAAATCGTTGCGCATAAAAATGTTTCTTTTTTCAGATATTGATCTGATCGGTGCTGTTATTAATGCGCACAAACGCGGGCTTGATGTAAAAATAATGCTGAACCCTTCGCGCAGAAGCGGTGAAGAAGAAAATGAAAGCACGCGAAAAATCCTCGAAGATGAAGGCATACATGTAAAAGATACGAATCCTTTTTTTGGATTAACGCATGAAAAGTCGATGGTGGTTGATGATAAAATTGCTTTTATTAAATCGCTTAACTGGGAAACAAAAAACCTGACTGAAACGCGCGACTACGCTATCATTACTTCCAATCCGCATGAAGTAAAAGAAATTATTATGTGTTTTGAAGCTGATTGGGAAAGATCAGATTTTAATCCGGGCGAAAATGCACATTTAATCTGGTGCAGCAACAATGGCCGTCAGCGTATTGCTAATTTTATTGATGAAGCAAAACATTCATTGTTTATTCAGAATGAAAGATTCCAGGATCTTGTAATTATTGAACGCATTATACGCGCAGCAAGCCGCGGTGTTAAAGTGCACATCATGGTGCGTCCGCCGCATACGTTGAAAAAAGATAAATTGATTGAAGGCGTTGGCGGATTACGGATAATGGATGACGTTGGAATAAAAATTCATAAGCTGAGGCATTTAAAATTGCATGGAAAAATGTTGCTGGCTGATGAATGCAGGGCAATTGTGGGTTCAATAAATCTTACGCCGGGAAGCTTTGATGATCGCCGGGAACTTGCGATTGAAGTACATGATGATGCCATAATAGAAAGGTTACACGCAATAGCAAAGTTTGATTGGGAAAACTCGCACAAGCTTGATCTTACTGACACAGGTCTATTTGAAGATCTTGAATACAGGGGATCAGGCGGCGCAGAAAAACTTGCACTTCATCCGGAGCATGAAAAGAAGAAACATCACGAACATAAAAAATAGATTTGTATGAATTCTTTTAAACCACAGAGTAACGCGGAGTAAAATAAAAAGTTGCATTGTGTACTCTGAGCAATAACTCTTGTAACTCTGTGGTTAAATATTGCTGAACAAAGAATCAACTGTACCTGTCTACCGGCAGGCAGGCAAGTGTTGCGACGAAGCTCGATCGGAGTTCGTTTGCCGGTAACCAAAATAACTCAATAACTTACTAATTTCCTTTCAATCCTTTTATCACAACATTACCTGTTCCGTTTGGATCGCATGGATAACTGAATTCTTTTTTAAACTTACCAGGATCGTTGATGGTTGCATAAAAATCATCCAGGAATTTAAGCGTTGATTTTACATATTTCGGGTCAAGCAAAGTGCAGTTTGTATAAAGATCATAAATGGCAGGTTTTAATTTATTGTAGGCAACAATTACTGAATCAAATTTTTGCAGGTCCTGCATACAATAACCGCGATACCTGCGTTGCTGCACTGATGTCATCCGCAACTCTTCGGCAGGCTGTGCGTAAGGTGCATCCACTATTCCTGCATGATCAAAATCGTAGGCCACTGTTGAAGGAATGGTTGTTGAATCGCGGGCAATCAATTTTACATTTTGCAAATATTGCACAGACCAATCGGTATTTGCGATCATATATTCAAACATAGCCATGGTTAAAAAATCCTGCTGTTGTGTTGATTGAGGATTTATCTTCCAGCTAACATTTATTTCGCCGTTTCTTTTTGCCATCCGGCTTTCTTCTTCAATCAAAATGCCGTAAAACGACACGTTCTTTTTGCTCTTGTTATCATCAATCGTTACTCTTGTTAACCTTGCCATGAAACTTTTTGGCGTAATAAGATTATATAATTTATATGCCATCCATTCGCGCACAACATAATCATCGCCGCGGCAGGGCATAACCAGTTTTAATTTTTGTTGCTCTTTAAAAACAGAAGCCTGCAATGTGTCATTGTTGGTAAAACGCAGCAGCAATGGCGGATAATTGCAGTTGCCTTGTTGTTTGCGAAAATGCCCTCTTGTTTTTGCCTTTGCGTTTATAGAGAATGTATCTCCGTTTTGCTGTATGTATGAAATAATAAGCGGGTAATATTTTGCATCATCAGACCTGTCGTTTAAAAGGCTGCGAATGTTGCCGCTTAAAGTCATTTGAAGTACAGAATCACTATCAAATAATCCGGCATTATTTTGCGCGGGCAAGCACGTAGAAAATACTATAAGCTTAGTGATTGTAAACAGCAGTTGAATGATTTTTTTATTCATAGTTCTTATGAATTTAGTTATGGTTAATTGCAACTATTTACAATATTGGCAACTGAATTATAAATGTTGTTCCTTCTCCTTCTTTGCTTTCAACTTTTATTTCACCGCTATGCGCTTTAATAATATCATAACTCAAACTCAATCCCAGTCCAGTTCCCTGGCCTGTTGGTTTTGTAGTAAAGAATGGCTGGAAGATCTTTTCAATTATTTTTTTAGGAATGCCATCGCCATTATCACGTACAATAATTTCAATAGCACTATTTAGCTTTTTTGTTTGAACTAAAACCGTTGGCAGGTAACTATCAGATGCTGACTTCCTCTTTTCATTCACAGTATAAAAAGCATTATTGAATAAGTTGAGCAACACCCTTCCTATATCCTGCGGAATAACATTTATTTTTCCAATGCTTTCATCAAAATCTGTTTTAAAGTCGGCATTAAAACTTTTGTCTTTCGCACGTAAACCATGAAAACTTAAACGCAAATATTCATCGGCAAGTTTATTAATGTCTGTCGGTTCTTTTACACCTGCGTTTGCGCGGCTGTGCTGCAGCATTCCTTTTACAATACTTTCTGCACGTTTACCATGATAATTTATTTTCTGAAGGTTTTGTTCAATATCATTGATTATATCATTTTCAGTACCTGCGCTTCTTTCACTTTCTGTTTTTTGTCTTTCGGTTTTTAATTCTTCAATCAGTTCATTACTTACTTCAGAAAAATTATTTACAAAATTTAAAGGGTTTTGTATTTCGTGTGCAACGCCCGCAGTAAGCTCGCCAAGGTTTGCCATTTTTTCCTGCTGTATTAACTGAGCCTGTGTTGATTTTAATTCGCGTAAGGTTTTTTCAAGTTCTATCTTTTGAACATCTATCTGTTGTTTTTGATCGTGTAACAGCTGAAAATCTTTTTGTTTATGCCTGTATGAAAAAAGAAAATACATAATAAACCCAAACAAAAGCGCCAATACAATAATGCCTGCAAAAACAAATACAGTTACATCTGTGGAGTTTATCTGTAAAAGATTATTCATGGTTAAGCCTGCGTTTTTTAACAGCGATGGAATTTAAGCCTGTAGCAAAGGCATAAATTGCATACAGCAGTCCGCTGAATACAAGTATAAAATTATAAATAAACATTGGTGGGTTTTTTAGATTATAAACCTGTATGCTGTGAAAACCCCAGATCAATATATTGAATGCATAATAAAAAAGCACTGCGCTGTTAAACCAAAAAATGCCTTCTTTTAAAAGATGTTGATGATATTCCGATTCACTAATCTTTATAAAAAGACTTAACGAAAATGCAACAAGAAATATGCTTTCCAGTATCAGAATGTTTGTGTTGTCTACATTTAAAGGTTGAAAGAAAATTGTATTAAAAATTTCTGAAAATACCAAAATCGCAAAGCATAACCATAAAATATAATTCCATTTTTTGCTGCTGAAGAACTGCTGGTAAATCAACACATAAAAAAGAAATTCTACCGGCGTAAAAAAATGATATACCATGTTATTATTATGCAAAATGTATGCAACATATTTTGCCGTAAGCTCGCTTAATAATGTAAGCACAACCAAAACAGCCAACAACCTGAAAGGCCTTTGCGCATTTTTAAAAAATAAAATACATAAAACGGTAGCGGCAATTAATAAACTATAATAAAATGCATGGTAAAAATCTCTGAACATTTATAGGTGTTTCATTATGGATTTTTTGGACAGTTAGGTGGACATGGATCGGCCTTATCATACACCGATGCAGCAGTTGCAGAGCTCATGTTATTACGGTTGATCATAAGTGTATCAGCATTCTGTGTCGGATCGTACTTGCCACCTACAGCTATCAGGTGAATGTTGCCGAACCTGCTTTGCCCGCTTTGAAATGTACTATCCTGTCCAAAATAAATATAAATATCATCTGCCGTACTGTCTTTACGATTCGGGCCATTCGGATTTAAGTTATGATTAATAATAGTATCCAGTTGCCTTGCATTAAACACCAAAGCCCTTAATGGTAAAGAGCTATCACCTCCTCTTACCCTTAGTGGCCTGAATGCCAAATACTGGCTGTCAAGATTCCTGGCATAAGCCCATGAAATTCTTGCGCTCGTACTTGTTGCAAGCTGGAATGTATAAGATTCTGAAGAAGCGGCAGGACGGTGAAGCGCCAATACTATCAATGCAGTTACGATAGCTGTTCCTCCCATTTTTACAGCATCTGTTTTGTTGAATTGCATACAGTTGGTTTTATTGTGTGAAAGTTTATTTGTTTTTGTTTGGGATGTGCAGCCTTGAGGTTATTCAAAAATTTGATTACGTAATTATACCGATAATTTCAAACTATAACAAATGCAGCGATAATTATATTGAAGAAACCGGCAGTAAATTATTTTGAGCGAAGGTTGTTGTTGTTTAAAGCATAAACGGTAACAGGAAAGACGTCTTTTTGGTAAGCTTATTATTACCTGAAAAAGTTAAGTAAGCTTATTGAATAATATTTTCATTGCTTTGATACTTTTATAGTTTTTAAAACAACTTTTTATTAAAGTTAACTGCTGCTGAAATTATAATTGCATGAAGAATATATACACAATAATAGCTGCGTTTATTATTTACATAGTGCTGCCATTGCGAACCATCGCGCAGGCAGATCCAAAACAATTTTTTGAAACTGATTCTGTATTGCATTGCAAGCTCAGCCTGGGTATTGGCAAGTTTATACGCAGCAGAACCAATCCTAAATATTTGCCCGCAACATTTTCGTGCAACATGGGAGATAGTACTGTAACTGAACAAATACGTATTGAAGCGCGGGGAAATGTACGCAGGCAGATCTGCACCGTGCCACCTATGAAATTGAACTTTCATAACACCACTTCGCCAACGTTATACCCGTTAAATTCACTTAAACTGGTTAGCCCTTGTTTTGATAACGCAACACATGAACAGTTGCTGCTTAAAGAATACCTGATTTATAAAATGTACAACCTGCTGACAGAAAAAAGTTTTCATGTGCGCCTGGTAGATATTACTTTCTCGGATTCTGATGAAAATAAGAGATCTTTTGAGCAACATGCTTTTTTTATAGAAGATGATAAGGGGCTTGCTAAGCGTAATGATTGTAAATCTTTGAAAGATTTAAAATTGTTTTCTGAAAACACAGATCATGATCAAATGACATTGGTTGCGTTGTTTGAATTCATGATCGGTAATACAGATTGGGGCGTTTCGCAAAACCATAATACAACTTTAATTCAATCTAAAGAAGATTCAACTTCAAGGCCGTTTGTTGTTCCATATGATTTTGATTATTCAGGGCTGGTAAACGCTGATTATGCAGTACCGAGCGAAGGGTTGGATATTGAAAACGTAAGGGAACGTTATTATCTCGGTTTTCAAAGAACACCGGAAGAATTAGATACTGTTATATCGGTTTTTAATGCACGAAAAGACAGTATATATGCATTGATAAATAATTTTGACCTGCTTACAAAAAAGAACAGGCAGGATATGATTGATTATCTCGAAGGCTTTTATAAAATAATCAATGATAAACGGGAATTAAAGTTTTCTGTGACTGACAGAGCCCGGAAACAATAAGTATAAAAACATGTTTTGATTGCAACATGTTTTAAGCAACCGGCAATTGAATAATGAACTTTGTTCCTTCACCTTCTTTTGTTTCCACTTTTATTTCACCACCATGCGCTTTTATAATATCATAACTTAAACTCAAACCTAAACCTGTTCCGCTGCCTGTTGGCTTGGTAGTAAAGAATGGCTGAAATATTTTGTCTACTATGTTTTGCGGAATGCCGTTGCCGTTGTCTTTTACAATTATTTCAACCTTGTCATTTACCTTTTTAGTGACTATAGTGACAGCAGGGACGTAGGAATTGCTTTCTGGCTTTTGCCTTACACCTTCAGCCTCATACCTTTCATTGACAGCATAAAACGCATTGTTGATAATGTTAAGCAATACTCTTCCAATATCCTGCGGCACTGCGTTTATTTTACCAATGCTTTCATCAAAACCTGTTTTAAAATCTGCATTGAAAGATTTTTCTTTTGCCCGCAGGCCATGATAACTCAGCCGTAAATATTCATCACATAAAGCATTAATATCTGTTGGTTCTTTTTTGCCTGATGATTGCCGTGAATGTTGCATCATACCTTTTACAATACTATCCGCACGCTTGCCGTGATGATTTATTTTTTCTTCGTTAGCAATTACGTCGTCGATTAAATCATTTTGTAAATCATCATCTCTTTCTGCGTTTGGCTTTAAACGTTCTGCTTTCAGCTCTTCCAGCATTTCTTGATTCACTTCACTAAAATTGTTCACGAAGTTTAACGGGTTTTGAATTTCGTGTGCAATGCCCGCGGTAAGCTCACCGAGAGAAGCCATCTTTTCACTTTGTATTAATTGTTGTTGTGTTGCTTTTAATTCGTGCAATGTGTTTTCAATTGTTTGTTTTTGTTGCTGCAAAGCAATATTATCTTTTTGCTTTTGTTTATTGCTGCGGTAAAACACAAAAGCGAGTAACGATAATAAAACTAATCCGCCAATTAGAGCAGTTGTTCGTATTTTATTAGTGTAAGCCGCACTTTCCTGCGCTGCTTTTTCGAGGCGCATCTGCTCCTCAAAATTTATACTTTGAAATTGCATCACGTTTTTATTCCTCGCCGCATTTACACTGTCGCCCATTGTTTTTGAAAGTGTGAGATATTTTAAAGCGCTGTCTGCATTGCCCTGCATTTTATTAGCGGTGGAAAGCATTTCTGCGGCAGTACTTATTCTGCCGGTATCTTTAAGGTTAACTGCCAATTGCAGGGCGGCACCGGCGTAGTATTTCAGGGAATCAGCTTGATGCAAGCCTTCATATAATTCCGCAAAGGCAATATTATTGCGAACTTCGATGGTTGTAATATTATATTTTTTGCTTTCCTGCAATGCTTTCGAATAATAGTACCTGGCAGAATCTGTCATTCCTTTTTTTAAATAAGCGGTTCCTATTTGTTGCAGCGTATATCCATTATATTTTGTAGAGCCGGTAAGGTTAGCATATTTCAAAGATGTTTCAGCATGAACCAATGCCGAATCAAATTGGTTGAGCCGAATGTATATAGCGCTTATATTCATATTGCTTGTTACCTTCCCTTTGTTTGTTTTAAGGGAATCGGCAAGGGCGATTTCCTGCCGGTAATAACTTATTGCTTTTTCATTATCTCCGGTACCAGAGTATATAGAACCCAACCGCTGAAAAATTCCCACCAATAAACTTATCCTGTATTTGTGGGGATTGCCTGCAAACTCATCCTCTTTTGGTATGTAAGCATCCTCTTCATTTTTTTTATCTTCTATAATTGTGCGCGCTTCATTCACATATTTAATTGCAGCAGTCAAATTGCCTTTTTGCCCGGTAATATATGCATTAGGGCGAAGTAAAAGAATAGCTATCCAAAGCGGTTGTTTTAATTTTTTTGCTGTGCTCATTGCCTGGTTTCCAAAAAATAAAGCGCTATCCGCATTGTTTTCAATATAATAATTAGATAAGTTATAAAGCGTAAGCATTCTTACTGTATCGTTGGCAGCATTTTTTAATGCAAGTTTAAGGCTGTCTAATTCATTTTGCTGTGCCCGTGCGTTTGTGCAAATAAGCAGTAATAAAAGCAGAATTAGTTTTAGTAACTGTTTCATACATTATGTCTGAACCTGAATTAATAAGATTAGATGATTAACATGATTATGATTCAGGTAAATAAATTTTAAATGTTGTTCCTTCACCTTCCTTGCTTTCCACTTTTATTGTACCACCATGCTCTTTAGTAATTATATCATACGCTAAACTCAAGCCCAATCCTGTTCCTTGCCCGGTTGGTTTAGTGGTAAAGAATGGCTGAAAGATTTTCTCAATAATGTTTTGCGGAATACCGTTGCCATTGTCTTTTACTTTAATTTCTACCCTATCATTTAGCTTTTTAGTGACAACAATGACTTCAGGGACATATGAATTGCTTTCTGCCTTTTGCCTTACACCTTCAGCCTTACACCTTTCATTGGTAGCATAAAAAGCATTATTGTATAAGTTGAGTAACACCCTTCCAATATCCTGAGGAACAATATTTATTTTACCAATGCTTTCATCAAAACCTGTTTCAAAATCTGCATTGAAAGATTTGTCTTTTGCCCGCAGGCCGTGATAACTCAGCCGTAAATATTCATCACACAAAGCATTAATATCTGTTGGTTCTTTTACACCTTTTGTTTGCCTTGAATGTTGCATCATATTTTTTACAATGCTGTCTGCGCGCTTGCCGTGATGGTTTATTTTCTCTTCATTGGCTATTACATCATTGATTAAATCATTTTGTAAATCATCATCTCTTTCTGCGTTCGGCTTTAAGCGTTCCGCTTTCAGCTCTTCCAACATTTCCTTATTCACCTCACTAAAATTATTTACAAAATTCAACGGGTTTTGTATTTCATGTGCAATACCTGCGGTGAGTTCTCCAAGGCTTGCCATCTTTTCTGATTGTATTAACTGCGCCTGTGTTGACTGCAATTCTTCCAATGAATGTTTGAGTTCTTTTGTTCTGTCCAGCACTTTTTCCTCAAGCACTAAATTTTGCTTTTTGAGATTGCGTGATTGTTTTTGCACAATGAAATAAACAACAACAATCATGGCAATCACTGATAAAACGCGAAACCACCATGTTGCCCACCAGGGCGGAGAAATGATAACAGTAACAGCATCTTCTTTTGTTGTCCATACGCCATCGGCGTTGGCAGCTTTTATATGAAACGTATATGTACCTGGTGAAAGATTGGTATAAGTAGCTGTTCTTTGTGTGCCCTGTTCAATCCAGTTTTTATCATAGCCATCTAATTTGCAGGCATATTGTATTAAGGAAGTATTCTGATACAGCAACCCCACATAATTAAATGTTACGCGGTTTTCATTATAGCGGAGATTGATATTGTTTTTGCCATACCGTACAATAAATGAATCTTTATCGTACACACTATTTTTTTGAGGCAGTTTAAAACTAACTGTTTCTATGTGCATTACAGGAACCGTTGAATCGGGTAAAAAGGCGCCGGGGTTAAGCGCAATAAAGCCACCTTTTATGCTAAGAAAAAAAAGACTGTCGCTTGTTTTAAAAATAGAATTACTATAATTACTATAAGGAATGCCGGGAATTTCCGGCAGTTTGCGTACCTGGTTTGTATTAAGATTCAGCAGGCTGATGCCACCCATAGAATATATCCATAAATTGTTGTAATTATCCTGCTGAATACCGGCAATATAACTGCCTTTTGTAATTGTTTTAAGCGACTGCAGGTCTTCATCAAACTGAATTAAATGGCCATCAAAAGTACCTGTGCAAAGCCTGCCTTTATTGTCTTCATATATAACTTTCGGGCAAGCCAGCCCGGCATCATAATGTTGAAAAGAGGTAAAATTATTTGCCTGCCGGTTGTATTTATTTAAACCGCCTGAATTGGTACCTATCCATACATTGCCTTTCCTGTCCTCATATATACTTTGCACCCACATGTCATCCAGCTTATCACTTACTCTTATCTTGTTGTCTTCATTTCGTTTAAAACCAAAGCCTGTAAATTTTTGGGATTGCTTATTAAAATAACAAACGCCTTTATAGTTAGTTCCAACCCATAATAGCCCGATGTGGTCTGCTAAAAGACTGGTAATATTATTATCCGGCAAAGAAGCCGTGTCTGAAGCCTTGTTCCTGTAATTCTTTATCATGCCATTAGCCGGGTTGTAGCCATAAAGCCCTTTTGCATTTGTGTTATTGTCGGGCACACCACACCAAACCCAGCCATCTTTATCAATGGCAACAGCATTAACTACAAAATCGCTGCTTTGCGTTTTATCCAGCTTTATTACAACAAATGAATCTGTTTGCGGCTGCCAGTGGTACAGCCCATGGTTTGCTGCCAGCCAAAAGCTGCCATCCGGCGCTTCAGCAAATGCATTTACGCCGCCTCCAGGAAAATGATGCAATTGCGCAGGATTGTTTTTATAAACCGTGAATCTTGATTTGCTTTTATTTATCCATTGCAGGCCTAACTGGTCTCCACCGCCAAGCCATAGCGTATTATTTTGATCTATTAATGTGCGCCAGATATTATTTCCAAATAAGCCATCTTCCTGTTTTTCGGTTGCCGTGTACCGCGTAAAGCTTTTGGTATGCGTATTAAAATAAACTAACCCTGAGCTGGTGCTGCACCAGAAATTGCCTTCTTTATCCTGTTTAAGATCATTGATCGCATCGCCGCCGCCATTTTTATATTCATCATTTAAATTATAATTGGAAAAATTGTTCTTGCCGGGATTATATAATGATAGCCCGTTTTCTGTACCAAACCATAAGCGATGTGCAGAATCTGCCCTGATTGCCAAAATATTATTACCGGAAATACTGTTGGTGTCTTTTGCATCATGCTTATAAATCGTGATTGACTTATCAACCGTATTAAAACGGCATAAACCCATGGGTTCGTTTGATAATCTGTTTCTATAACTCATCCATATAAAACCAGGTTGCGCCGGGTCCTGCATAGCATTTATAAAATATCGGATTTTTGAAGGATCGGATGCGGTATAGTAAGTGGTAAATTTATTGCGGTTGTAATCATAATTATATATGCCGTTATAAGAACCAAACCAAACTGTGCCATTTTTATCATCTGAGCATTGCGAAAACCATCCTGCAGTTTTTGTAATATCAAAACGCCTGTATTTTTTTGTTTTGACATTAACGAGAAAATAAACCCTTGATGCTTCGCTATAATCGTAGAAATTTTTTAAAAGAAGCGTTCCTGCCCAAATATTGCCGGAAGCATCTTCCTGTATTTTGTAAACAGAAGCCAATGAGAGCGAGTCGGATTTTATTGTGCTTACAATCCGGATGAATTTATCTTTTGCCCGGTCATAATAAAATAACCCCTGGTATGCTGTTCCTGCCCAGAGTGTTCCGCTTTTGTCTTCATATAATGTCGACACTACTTTCCTATAAGGAATATCCTGCCCCAGTATATAGGTTTTGGGTTTATACCCATCGTACCGTACCAGGCCATCCTGTGTTGCCATCCAGGTATAACCTTCTTTATCCTGCAATATGGCAAACGCCGAACCTTCAGGCAAACCGTCTTTTACGGTGAGATAATTTAAATGCAGTTCGGAGGCATTGTTGGTTTGCGCATTGCAAAAGCAATAGCATTGCAGTAACAGCAAAAGGGCGGGCAGTTGTTTCATGTGGTTTTGGTATGGAATGAAAGGAAGAATGATTTAAAAATGTGAATGTATAATAATTGTTTGTTGTCTGAACCGGGATTTATAAGATTTTTTTGATGCCCCATCCTCTAAACAGGAGCAATTATAAACCGGCAATTGAATGTAAGGTGTCAGACATTTTTAAATGTCAGACACCTATGCCGGCAGGTGCTGCAAAGAGCCATAGGCACGGCTGTTATTGTAACGCCGGAATTTAATCCGGTGAAGCAACTGTACAATATGAATTGAGTTCTGTATGCATGGCGCATTGTTTGTAAACTGCAAACTTTTCATTTAAAACTTAACCGTACTACAAAGGCAACTGAGAATGTCCTTCAAAAAGAAACTTTGCCCTTGTTCGCTTTACCAGGTAAGAGTTTTGCTTATATCAAATAGAAATAAAACAGGGACTAAACAGGGACTAAAGAGGTACCAAAGAGGGACCAAAGAGAGTAATTACCTATCTTTAATATCTTTTAGGTTACTGTTTTGTTACAATATTGTATATCTTTTTTACTACTAAAGCCTCTATTTGTATGGGAAAACTTAGCGAGGGTATTTATGGTTCATTTGAAGGAAAGGTGGGGCCTGTTGTAGGTTCTTCCTGGAAAGGCATACCGTATATTAAATCGGCATATAAGAAACGTACCGAAAAAGTAAGTGGAAAGGAGATGGCTAACCGCAATAAGTTTGCAATGGCGCAGGCCTGGTTAAAGCCCCTTTTGCCTTTTGTGAGGCAAGGGTTTAAAGGGTACACTGAAACAGTGGAAGGATATTCGGCTGCCAAATCTTATTTGTTGCTTAACTGTTTTACGGGTGTTGCACCCAACATCAGTATCAATCCTTCTTTAATGAAGGTAAGTTATGGAGACCTGCCTTTATCTGTCAATATCAAAGTAAAACAGGGCAAAAGCGGTTTGCTGCAATTTACCTGGAACAAGGCTGCCGTTAAAAGCGCCGGTGCACAGGACCAGGTTATGCTGCTGGCTTATGATGTTGACAATAAAATTGCTTATTACAATCTTACCGGCCAGTTCAGGAGTGTTGGTTCGGATGTATTGGTGATTGATACAACACCGGGCCGCACCTACCAGTTGTACCTGGCTTTCAGCGCCGCTGACCGCAGCCGGCAATCAGACAGTATATATCTTGGAGCATCGAAGGTTTAAAGAGGATAAAAAAATCTGTGTAATCTCTTAATCCTGGTAATCTGTGATTCAGACAACTGGTAACTGAATTATAAACGTTGCGCCTTCACCTTCTTTACTTTCAACTTTTATTGTGCCGTTATGTTCTTTGGTGATGATATCATAAGCAAGCGATAAACCCAAACCTGTGCCTTGCCCGGTTGGTTTTGTAGTGAAGAATGGCTGAAAAATTTTATCAATTATGTTTGATGGAATTCCGTTGCCGTTATCTTTTACTTTAATTTCTACCCTATCATTTAGCTTTTTAGTGACAACAATGACTTCAGGGACATATGAATTGCTTTCTGTCTTTTGCCTTACACCTTCAGCCTTACACCTTTCATTGGTAGCATAAAAGGCATTATTGATCAAATTCAATAACACCCTTCCTAAATCCTGCGATACAACATTTATTTTGCCAATACTTTCATCAAAATCAGTTTTAAAATCTGCATTGAAAGATTTGTCTTTTGCACGCAAACCATGATAGCTCAATCTTAAATATTCATCACATAAAGCATTAATATCGGTTAGCTCTTTTTTGCCTTCGCTTTTTCTTGAATGTTGCAGCATGCCTTTTACAATAGCATCTGCACGCCTGCCGTGGTGGTTTATTTTTTCGAGGTTTTGTTTTATATCACTGATAATTTCGCCCTCCAATGTTTCATTCCTTTCGCCTTCAGCCTTACACCTTTCACCTTCCAGCTCTTCAATCATTTCATTGCTTACTTCGCTAAAGTTGTTGACGAAGTTTAAAGGATTTTGTATCTCATGTGCAATGCCTGCAGTAAGCTCCCCAAGCGAAGCCATTTTTTCTGATTGTATAAGTTGGGCTTGTGTAGATTTGAGATGGCTAAGTGTTTGTTCAATTACTTCATTCTTATGCTGCAGAACCAGTTTTGCTTTCTTTTCTTTCAGATTATTCCGGTAGAGAAAGGAAGCGATAAGGAGCAAAATTGCCAGGCCCACTATTAATGCATACTGCTTTAATTGATTTTGATAAGCAATCCTGTCAGCTTCTAACTCTTTTTGACGTTCTTCTTCGTGCGCAGCAAGTGTTTGCACTGCTTCTATATTTCCCGCGCCAAATATGCTGTCCTTGTATGCATCTGCTATTTTAAAATACAGCAAAGATACTTTTGCATCTTTTGACTCATATAACACAGACAACAAAGCGGCTGCTTCCTGTATTGTTTTCTTTTGATTGATTAGCCTGGATTCTTCAAGACCTTTCTTAGCATAATAAATGGCTGAATCCGGCTTATTGGCATCCTTATAAAATGCTGCGATTTTATTGTATGCATAAGCTGAAGCCCTTCTTTCATTACTTTCAATGGCAATCTGAAGGCTTTTTAGATAGTAATTCAATGCCTCTGCGGGTTTTCCTGATTTTATTTTTATATCTCCAACAGTTAGATAAACCAGCGGCTCTTCATGATTATATTTTCCAAAAGTCTCAATAGCTTTTTCTTCATAAAAACCGGCTGAATCCCACTGGTTTAATCCTGTAAATGCAACTCCCATATCAAAATATGCATACGCCAATCCCTCATCATTCGATCCGCTTTGTTCGATCAGAATATACTTCCGTAAATAACTTATTGTTTTCTGATAATCTTTCAATATGATATATGCTTCACCAATGCCATCCAGCGCGGGTGCGGCTAAACTTTCTAAATTGTGCTCCTGCGCAAGCTGTAATGCCTTAAACCCCAATTCCATCGATTTAGGCAGGTTACCCTGTTGTTCCGTTACAATACACATAAACCCAAGCGCAGCGATTTCTCCGGGTGTATATTTTATTTTTTCAGCAGATTTCAAAGCCTGCTGTCCGTACATCAATGAAGAGTCTGTATTTCCCAAACGATATAAAAGGCATAACGCTATCTGGGCATTGATCCTGCTTGTATCGTCTTTTGCATCAGCTAACTGATGCTGTAAACTATCAATTTCTTTTGCAGTTTGAGCAATACAAAGACTGCCCGGAAGACATAGCAAAAAACTGAAAGTAAATACCTTTATCATGTGTTGGATTGTTGAGGCAATTGAATCACAAATTCGCTTCCTTCACCTTTCTTTGTTTGCACTTTTATTTCACCGCAATGCGCTTTAATAACATCGTACGCTAAACTCAAACCCAATCCTGTTCCCTGTCCTGCTGGTTTTATAATAAAGAATGGTTGATGAAATACCGTTGCCGTTATCAGTAACTTTAATTTCACTTTTCATAACCTTAAACCTGCAGTTGAATTATAAATGCGGTTCCTTCACCTTCTTTACTTTCAACTTTGATAGTTCCGTTATGTTCTTTGGTGATGATGTCATAAGCAAGCGATAAACCCAATCCTGTTCCCTGCCCTGCCGGTTTTGTAGTAAAGAATGGCTGAAAGATTTTATCAATGATGTTTGAAGGAATGCCATTGCCGTTGTCTGAAACGATTATTTCAACGTTCTCATTTCCTAAAGGAGCATTAATCCGTTTGGTGCAAACCGAAACAATTCCTTTATACGTTTCGCCTTCAGCCTTTCTTCTTTCAGCAACTGCATAAAAGGCATTGTTTATCAGGTTCAATAATACTCTTCCCAAATTCTGCGGCACTATATTTATTTTGCCAATGCTTTCATCAAAATCAGTTTTAAAATCTGCATTGAAAGATTTGTCTTTAGCACGCAAACCATGGTAACTCAATCGCAAAAATTCATCACACAAAGCATTAATATCGGTTGGTTCTTTTTGTCCTGTACTTTTTCTTGAATGCTGCAGCATGCCTTTTACAATAGCATCTGCACGCTTGCCGTGATGGTTTATTTTTTCAGAGTTGTCTTTGATGTCATTAAGAATAATTTTTACTTCATCATAATTTCCTTTTTCAATTTCTTCAGTGGCTTCATTAACCATCTCCTGGTTTACCTCGCTGAAATTGGTCACGAAGTTTAACGGGTTTTGTATTTCGTGCGCAATGCCTGCAGTAAGTTCTCCAAGGCTCGCCATCTTCTCACTTTGTATCAACTGCGTTTGCGTGGCCTGTAATTCTGTTAATGCGTCTTCTGCTTTTTTTCTTGCTGCTTTTATTTCAATCAAGTCCTGCTCTGCCTGTAAAGCATGCGCTTCTGCAATTTGTAAATCATTAAAGCGTGTGAAGGTGAGATTGAAAACATACGCAAAGCGATTAAGCAGTTCAACTGTTTCCTGGGGTTGTTCATCAGGTGAAGCCATACCGATAAATCCTTTAGAGAAGTAAGCTATGTATTGCAATCTTCTCTTTTGTACAAGGCCGCCTTTAAAGGGCACATTTAATGTATTAAGATGTTTAAAATACTCCTGCAACTCTTCATCATGCATATCTATCACCAATGATTTTTGTTGTTGCTTCCAGCCTTCATACATTTTTTTGAATGAAGGATTATCATTCAGGTTTGCAGTATAAGCAGTACTTACTTTACTGCCATCTTCATCTGTTATCCAAAATTCTGAATTGCCTTCACCATCTTTTATAATACTGATGTATAAGCGGTTTGGTTCAATGCCCAAACCAATAAGTTGTTTGAAAAGAACAGCAGATGTTTCAGCAAGCTCATCACTTTTTTGCATGGCGAGCGTTCTGCTTCTTACTCTTTCCAAAGCGGTTTCTATTTGAGCTTCTTTTGCCTGCGCTTCGGCCAGTTGTAAATCTTTATAGCGTTTATAGGTAAGGCTTAGCACCGATGTAAACCGGCGGTATATCTGTAGTTCATCTTCCAGCATTTCTTTTTCCGTCCAGGCATACACGCCGCCTTCCGTAAAAAAGAAAAAGTATCCATACAGCACATCATCATGATTATAATTGGGAAAAGCCATTTGCGGCCGTAGTATTTTGTAATATTCTTTTATTTCATTTCCGCGGAGCACCGGATGATATTCCTGCTGGCTTAACCAATGTTCATACACACCATTCAATACAGGATGGCCGTTCATTTTTAAAGTGCCTACCAGTTCAAGGCTTTGCCCCTGTTCAGTTGTATTCCAGGTAAACAATTCGCCAATCCTTTCTTTCTTATCTAACAAACCAACACCACATCTTCTTGGCGTAAGGCTGAATGAATGCAGTTCCCTGTAAAACACTCCAATTGTATCCGCAAGATCCTGGGAGTTATGCATGGCCATTGCTCTTGCTCTAACTCTTTCCAATGCCGCTTCTATCTTTGCTTCTCTTGCCTGTGCTTCTGCTTTTTTTAAATCAAGGTAACGACGGTATGTTTGTCCGAACACACCTGCAAAACGTTTGAATATCTTTCTTTGCTCGTCGGTTAATTGTTGTAATGAGAAAGCAAACAGGGTTCCTTCAGCAAAATGAAATTCGTTGTGATGAATAAGCTTTGGTAAATTACTTGTATCATACTTTATCGGGTAACCGGGATAATTGTTAATGGCATTATAATAATTCAATAAATCTTCATCTTTTAAATCATAAGCATAGGCTTCAATTTTATTGCGCCAGCTTTCAAAAGCGCCATGCAGCAAAGGATGCATGTTCATATCAAGCCAACCAATAATAATATCTGTTTTATTGTTATCGTCAGTGCTTATCGTCCATACTTCCATATCGCCCGGTACATGCATAATACCAATGCCACAGCGTATAGTTTCTATTCCAAGCTTCTTCAATTCCTCTACCATTATTGCCGCCGTTTCACCAACATCGGCACTGTTGTGCATTGCCATTGTTTTTGCACGCAAACGTTCTAACGATAATTCTATCTGTGACTCTCTTGCCTGCGCTTCTGCTTTTTGAAGGTCGAGGAAACGCGTATACGTTTGCTGAAACACCTTTCCAAAACGCATCAATATTTTATTCTCATCATCTGTATAAGAAATACCTGAAAAGTTTTCAATGTAGAGAGAAACATTATCAAACAACACCGTTGATATAGCAACACCGGGAGCACTTAAATAAAAGTTTTTTGACTCTTCCGGCAAGTCGGGAACATAGGATAAAAGTTCTTGGTAAAATTTGTTCTTCTCTTCAAAATTTAAATTGATAGCAAAGAAGTCTGATCCTTTTTCTTTGGCTTCATTAAATTGATTTGCCCACACAGAATCAAAATAAGGATGAGTTATTTTAGAAGGAATTTCCTGCTCGTCGGCAATCCAAAAATGCCAGTCGCCTTTTAAGGTATAATCAACAACAAAACCTGCATGCTCAAGATTGATTTTTAAATGGGTGAATTGTTCATATACAATCTGGATTACCTCCTTAAGCTCATCGCTTTTCTGCATACCCATAGTACGACTGCGCACTCTTTCCAATGAGGTTTCTATCTGCGATTCCCTTGCCTGTGCTTCTGCTTTTTGCAGATCAAGAAAACGGGTATAGGTCTGTTCGAAAATTCTTGAAAAACGTTTTAAAATTTCAGCTTCACTTTCTGAAAGCAATTGTCCGGAAAAATTTAAAAGCATTATCCCGGAGTTTTTTCCAAAGGCGCATGAATACGCATAGCTTTCACTTTTTAAACAAAAGTCTTTCACATTATCAGGGATCTGCATATAATCGGTATATGCGTAGACATAATTAAAGAAAGAATTTTTTTCTTCAAAGGAATAGTGGTTTTGAAAAAAATCTAAGCCCTCCTCTTTAGCATTAAAATACTCTTTCATTATTATGTTATCAAAGTAGGGTAGTCTCAGGCACATGGCAGGTATATCTAAATGCGGAGCAATTGTCCAATGAAGCTGATATCTCGATCCTTCGGTATAGATAGCAATGATAGCACCATCCATTTTAAGGTTTAGCTCGCTCAATGTTTCTATCACAACAGTAACCACTTTTCCCAGCTCATCACTTGAATGCATAGCCAGCGAATGGCTGCGCACTTTTTCCAAAGCTGCTTCTATTTGTGCTTCTCTGGCCTGTGCTTCAGCTTTTTGCAGATCGAGAAAGCGGGTATAAGATTGTTCGAACACATTGGCAAAACGCTTAATGATTCCATTTTCTTCAGTTGTAAATGGGATAGCAGCATAGTTGGCTACCAGCAGGGCAATATTTTTTCCCAGCGCCAGCGATAGGGCAATACCCGGTGCCTGCAATAAAAAAAGTTTCCTTTCTTCCGGAGTATATTTAACAATGGTATGTTCAAATAAATGATTGATCCACCGGTTTTTTTCTTCCAAGCCGCAGGTAGTGCTGTAAAAATCAGCGCCGCTTCTCACTGCTTTCATAATCCTGTTGACAAACGGAAGGCTGATGTACGGAATTCTCAATTCAGCCGGATAAGTTTCTCCCGGGATGGCCATCCAAAGATTCAAAAGGTTTGCCTTGTATTCAAGGCTCAGCGTGATAGCATCGGTGTGAAATTGCAATTGCACTAATTGTTCAAACATCACCGCCATAATTTCTATCAGTTCCTCACTTTTGTGCATAGCCATAGTTCGTGCACGTACTCTTTCCAGTGCCAGTTCTATCTGCGCTTCTCTTGACTGCGCTTCTGCTTTTTGCAGATCGAGGAAGCGTGTATAGGTTTGCTCGAAAACCTGTGCAAACCTTTTCAGTATTTGCATTGTTTCATCGCTTATACTTTTTTCTTTGGAGAATGATATTAGCCCTTTTGAAAAAAATGCGGCGCCGAGAAATCGTTCCTGACCCGAACTAAAATCAGCGCTGCCACCTAAATCTCCTGCTACACTTTGCCGGTATTTCATCCAGCCTATTAATTCATCACCGGCAAGCTTAATTATAATTGATTTGGATTGTTCTTTCCATGCAATAAAAAGTTTGTTCAATAAGAATGGCTCATTCAAATCCATGTTACGAGATTCATCAACCTTCGATCCATCTCCATCCAGGCCCGTAACATGGAATTCGATCACCTTTTTTTCTTCATTGAAAATGCCAATTGTAATTTGTACGGGGTATTCCCCTAATTGCCTGAACTGTTGAAAAAGTATGAAAGCTGTTTCTGAAAGCTCATCACTCTTCTGCATTGCCATTGTTCTTGCACGCACTCTTTCAAGCGCCAGTTGAATTTGTGCTTCACGAGCCTGCGCTTCTGCTTTTTCTATATCCAGGTATCTTGTATACGAAAGTTCAAACACTTTCAAAAAGCGTTTGAATAAAATTGTTTCTTCTTCCTGTAAAGGCTCGTATGTTGAAATCCCTAACGCAACAGGCCCCAATGAAAACCAATAATAGTTTAGGGATGCTGCAGTATTTAAATAATCATCAATAAAAACATTGGTGGTTTTTTGATAAGCGATCCAATCAGGTAATTCAGGTTTGCTGATAAATCTTGTAAAGAATTCGCCTTTCCCTTTAAGCATTTGTGCGGCAAATAATTTATGCATTTCATGATTGGTAAAACTTGTTTCAGTTATGAAAGTTTTATCATGCTTTGCATAATATTCATAATTCATATAAGTGCCTTTGCTTTCATAAAAGATAGCCGTTTGCACATTGCGGATTTCTTTTACATGCAATGCTTCTAACTGTTGCGAAATTGTTTTACATATTTCAAGCATGCCTGCGGGTTCTTTCATGCCCATTGCAACAGCACGGACTCTTTCCAGCCCCGCTTCAATTTCCAGTTCGCGTTTTTGTGCAGCCAACTCTTTTTGAAGCTCAGCATTTTTTTCAGCAAGTAATTGTTCGTTAGTCATGGGTAAGGTATCTTGTCATGATGAATGTACTTCTTTTTCTCTGCGTACATCTTTATCTTTCAGGTCTGCATTTCTTTCCAGCCCTTTCATTCCCCAGTGCAGCATAGCCGGTATAAGCGCCGGTATAAAACGTGAGGTTATCGGCATAAAAAAAGAAACTGCAAATGCCAGTATAAATATTAACGGAACAACAAGGCTTCTGTATAAGCCCAGTTTTATTCTTGCAGCAGATATGGTATGTGTAAGCAAATTACGTTTAGGGTTACTTACATACAACCAGAGCCAGCAATTCATAAAACCCGTAAAACAAATATTGGCAACATATATTCCGTATGGAAGATACATATGTGTATCTGAGCCATATTCTGCAAGCAAACCCGAGCTGAAAGGAAGCAGCACTACGGAGAAAAGAAAAGCAAGGTTTAGCCAGATAAGCCCGCTTGTATAACCTTTTCCATAACCGAATATGCGATGGTGTACAGTCCAGTAATGGCCGATAATACCAAAGCTTATAAGGAATCCTAAAAAGTTAAGTGCATGATGAGATAAGTATTGCCATAAACCCGCATCGGAAAGAATATGATATTCTTCACGGGTAGGAACTTTTATTTCAATTACCAGCAGTGTAATACAAATTGCAAAAACACCATCACTGAAAAGAATAAATCTTTCCAACTGGAATTCTGTGCGCGAAATATCATGCCGTGCCTGGTGCATAAAAGTAATTTTGGTTTAAAATGATTGCGTCATGCAACCGGTATTTGTAAGGTAAATTTACTTCCTTCGCCTTCTTTTGTTTCTACTTTAATTTCCCCGCCATGTGCTTTAATAATATCGTAACTCAAACTCAGGCCCAATCCTGTTCCACTTCCGGTTGGTTTTGTAGTGAAAAATGGCTGAAAAATTTTGTCAACTATGTTTGAAGGAATTCCATTGCCGTTGTCAGTAACAACGATTTCAATTTTATTATTTATTTTTTTTGTTTTAACTGAAACAAGGGGTTTATAGCCAGCCGTAAGCTGTGAATGTTGAACGGTGAGTTTTTCGTTCACTGCATAAAAAGCATTATTAAAAAGATTCAACAATACTCTTCCTAAATCCTGCGGAACAATATTTATTTTTTCAATGCTTTCATCAAAATCAGTTTTAAAATCTGCATTAAAAGATTTGTCTTTTGCACGCAGGCCATGGTAGCTTAATCTTAAATATTCATCACATAAAATATTTATATTGGCTGGTTCTTTTATGCCTGAACTGGTGCGGCTGTGTTGCAACATACCTTTTACAATTGCTTCTGCGCGCTTACCATGATGATTTATTTTTTCTGAATTTTCTGTTATATCATCAATCAAATCGTTTTGTAAATCATCATTTCTTTCTATATTAGGCTTTAAGCGTTCTGTTTTTAGTTCTTCCAGTATTTCTCTATTAACCTCAGAAAAATTATTTACGAAGTTTAACGGGTTTTGAATTTCATGCGCAATGCCTGCGGTGAGTTCGCCGAGAGAAGCCATCTTCTCCTGTTGAACGAGTTGTTTTTGAGCAGCCTTAAGGTCTTCTTTTTCCCTGGCAACCTCTTCCTCGGCTTTTTTAATAGTTAAAAATGCGTAAGTGCCAATAGCGGCACTTAGCATAGGCAGCCCGGCTACGGTGTTCCATCGCTGTGCATTTAACAGGCCTTGTGGCAAAGGCGCTACCAGCCTTTCATATAAGCCATTCGTTATTAAAACGCCTGCCAGGCATAATGCTGTAAGAACAACGAATATGATAATATATTTTTTCTCAGCAGGAGAGAAAAGGAAAAATTGCAAAAAAATAATCAGTGGTAAAAAAGTGAAATTGAGGCTTTCTAAAGTGAAGACGACAGAATAAATAGTTACAAAAAAAATTGCTGAACTGCTAAACCATGCACTTGCTAAAACCCGCCGCCCTTTGTAATTAAAAAAAAGAACCAGGGCAATCATTATAAAATGCGCAAACTGGATGGAAGCAATAAAAAGCTGTTTATAATAAATGGAGAGAATAATATTTTGTACAATAAAACAGCAGATAACAAAAGCAAGTGCATTTGTAAAACGAATATGTTTGTTGCTGGTGACATCATTTTGTTCTACGGCACCAATGTTTAAAAGATATTTGAACAAATTCATAAAACCTGATCTCTGTTTGAATTTTTTTTGAACAGACTGATATAAGTAATGCTTTCATCTCTGCAAATGGAAAGTAATTAAGATACCGGCAGCTGAATAATAAAAGCTGTGCCTTCACCTTCTTTGCTTTCAACTTTTATGGTACCGTTATGTTCTTTGGTAATTATATCATATGCTAATGATAAGCCCAATCCTGTACCCTGCCCGGTTGGTTTTGTAGTGAAGAATGGCTGAAATATTTTATCAATAATATTTTGGGGAATACCGTTGCCGTTGTCTTCGACTTTTATTTCAATAGACTCATTTCCTGACAGGCCATTTGCTTTTCTTGTTTGAACAGAAATTTTTGGCTTAAAGTTTTCGCCTTCTTTTTTTCTTTTTTCGGTTACCGCATAAAAAGCATTGTTGAAAAGGTTCAGTAATACTCTTCCTACATCCTGCGGAACAATATTTGCATTGTCTATATTTTTATCAAAATTGGTTTTTATTTCTGTATTAAACGATTTGTCTTTTGCTCTTAATCCATGAAATGCAAGACGCAAATACTCATCCGCCAAACCATTAATATCTGTGGGTTCTTTTTTGCCAATACTTGTACGCGAATGCTGCAGCATACCTTTTACAATAGCATCAGCACGCCTGCCATGATATAAAATTTTCTCAAGATTCCGCTGCACTTCATCTGCAATGGCTGTTGCCTGCTGCGCATTGCCTGTCGCCATTTCTTCTTTCATTTCATCAAGCATTTCACTGCTTACTTCAGAAAAATTATTCACGAAGTTTAACGGGTTTTGTATCTCATGCGCAATGCCTGCTGTAAGCTCGCCCAGCGAAGCCATTTTTTCCGACTGAACTAATTGCGTTTGCATGGTTTTAAGTTCAGCCAGCGTTTTTTCCAATTCTTTCTTCTGGCTGTCGAGTAATGCATTTGTTTTGTCTTTAATACGGTAATTTCTAAACAATATAAATACCAGCAGAATAACCAGTGAAAGCACTGCAATGAGCGAGTTCTTTACAGTTGTTTGTGTTTTAAGATCAAGGTCTTTAAGGGTTTTATCTTTTGTAAGCAGGTCTATTTCGGTTTGCTTTTTTTGTATCTCAAAATTGAATTGGAGAAATGCAAGCTTTTTATCTTTTTCATCATTATACAAAGTATCTTTTACCTTGGTAAGCAATAATTGGTATTTGTATGCATCAGGAAAATCATTCATAGAAGCATAAGTATCTGAAAGGCCTTTATAAATTTTTTCCAATTCATAACTGGCTGCTATTTCCCTTGCAATAAGCTCTGCATTTTTATAAGCTTCCAAAGCCTGTGGTGTATCTCTTAATTGAGTATATACATTTGCCAACCCCTGGTACGACTGCGAAACTTCAAGCCTTGCCGACAATTTTTTTGATATATCAAGTGCCTGCTGATGATACTTTATTGCTGTTGCATAATCCTTTCTTTTTTCATACACTTTTGCTATATCATTTAATGAATAAGGAAGATTTTTAGAATCAGCATACGCTTTCACTGATCTTTCAAAATAATGCAAAGCAAGCGAGTCTTTATTTTTGTCGAGATATATCTCACCAATGTTTACGGTAATGGTTCCGATGGCATCATCATCACCCAATATTTCACATAACGGTAAAGCCTTTAAATAATAGTGAAGCGCTGTATCGCGGGTTGAAGTGTTATTAAAATAAACCGAACCAATATTATTTAACACCGTTACCAATCTTAAAGTGTCGTTGGTTTCTTCTGCATAATTCAACGCTTTTAAATAATAATCGAGCGCTTTGGCATCATCACCTTCATTGGAATATACTGCGCCGAGATTGCTTAAAATATTTGCAATACCTTTTTTGTCGTTCGCGTTTTCAAATTCTTTCAGCGACTGGTTCCAGTAAGTAAGTGTTTGTATATAATCAGCCTGCATATAATAAGCAATACCGATGTTTTTTAAAGCGTATGCCAATCCTTGTATATATCCTGTTGATTCTGCAAGCGTTTTTGCATCCGTACCATACTTCATTGCTTTTTCGGGCGAAGTATTAAAATAGTTTACCGCTATCTTGTTCATTAAATCTACCCTTACTGTATCTGTACCTGTTTTATTTAATAACGCAAGTAAACTATCTGTTTCCCTATCCTGTGAAAAACAATTGCTGAAAAAGAAAAGGCTGTATAAAAAGAAAATTAGTTTTCGCATAAGTAGAAATCATCATAAAAAACTTCAAAAAACAGAAGTAATGCAACTGCAATTACGTACAATCATTTGACAATAATATGCAGCAGCATTTAAAAGTAAGGATTCAAATTTAATATCATAAAAGCCTTTAAAAAAATATGAGGATGATTAACATCCTCATATCAAATTACACTGCATTAATTTTTTATTGTTTTAAAATGCGGAACGACTGTAACCGGTCATCAATCTTAAGCCTTATGATATAGAAGCCCGCACTTAAATGCGAAACATCCAGCACAACATCATTGCCTGACCTGCTGATAACTCTTGCCACATAATCTTTACCTGTAACATCCGTTACGCTTACGTTGCCGGTATTGATAGTTGCATTGTTCACATGAATGGTAACACTGTTAACTGCAGGATTCGGATAAACCTTAAACTCTGGCTTGCCAAACGATTCGTTTGCTTTAGCTGATGAACTGCCTTGTGCTGTTACAATGTTAGTACACTTTGGCGATGAAGAACAGGCGATGGCCTTGTCAGTAAGTTTTATACCAAGCTGATAAGATTTAACCGTCCATGTAACCGGAAGGTTGTTTGAATACACATCAAAAGAACCTGTGCCCGGGTTAAATACCTGCGGTGGTGTTCCGTTGTAAGAGCCGGAAGTTTTAATGTTATTATCACTTCCAACAGGAATATACACAACTGTATTATTGTAGTTGGTATAAGAGAAATGCGCAAGATATTTATAGCTTGAATTGTTTGGATTTGTTTCAACACATTCAACATGTACATCAATCATGAGCGATGTAAGCTTGCATGGATTAACATACAATGTTCCCGGAGTATAAGTGATTATATAATTACCCTGCACTTTCAGTTTTAATGCTGAAGGTATGATTGAATACACACCGGGATTGCCATGATATGCAGGACTTATTGTATACTGCGGCCCCGATATTATTGTTGATGAATCTTTGGCAACAAATCCTGTAATAGTTGATGTAAATGCCGGCAGGTTATAACCTGCGTACATAGATTTATCATTCGCTTTTACAATTAATGCTGCAGGATTTACCACAAGCGTTCCTGTTACATAGTTGGGCGCATAATTCACTGTATCGCCAATGAATGATAAATTGCCCGGGACGATCTTGTAAGTTCCTGCAGGTATTATACTGTCTGTAATTTTTACATTGGAAGAATTAAAGATTGTATAAGAGGGGCGGTTTGCTAAAATGCTGCTGTCATCACCATATTGATAACCCGAAATAATTGAAGTAAACAAAGGCTTATTGCCATATTTTATCGTATCATTATTTGCCTGAACAGTGAGTGCACTCTGCGTAATATTCAATACGCCCAGGTTATAGGAAACATCAAAATTTGATGTAAGGTAGGCGCCCGGCACAATGGTAAACTGGCCCGTTGTTGTACCTGTTACCAACGTTATCGGTTTATAAACAGATAACGTATCGTTTGGTGGTGCATCTACATCTTCCTGGTCAAGAATAACACTAACATTTGATCCCGTACTATCACCAATTGAACTTGAATTTACCTGTGTAGAACCATTCACTAACGGCCTTCCGTTCACCTGAGCTGTCCCATTCACCAATGGCCTTGCATTCACCAACGCACGCGCATTCACCAACGGCCTTGCGTTAACAAGCACAGCTGTAGCTGAATCAGATTCATAATCAAAAATTGATGCAACAGCAAGGTCAACAATAAATGTTGTATCAGGTGGCGGCGGCAATGCATTAACCAGCGGCCTTGAATTTACTAATGCTCTTGCATTTACCAATGCACGTGCGCTGGCAATAAAGGTTAAATCTTCAAGATCGGAATTAACCAGCGGCCGCCCATTTACCAATACTCTTGCATCTGCCAATGCAATTTGAGAAGAAAGGCTGCTGTCGTAACTTGTTGAAAGGCTATCAAAGAAAACTGCCTTATCACTATCATTAAACAAAGAATCAGGATAATTAAACTTATAATTAAATGAGCCTATCTTTTGACCATAAGCCAATGTAGTATCGCGCGGAGTAATGGTTAACGGTAATTTATTAATGGTGAACAAACCATTATTAAAAGTATAATTGTATTCTTCCGACAATGCAACATCCGTTGAATCGTTTGGATTGAACGCAGGAACAGCAGGCCTTATAAAATATATGCCCGTATTGCTTAAAGATGTTGCCGGTGTTGTGTAGAACAGGCTGTCCAGCCCAAGATCATGTAATGTATAATCCGTGCTGTCCAACGGAATACTGTCAACCAAAATGCTTGCTGTAAAAACAGGAAGTTTTTCGCCATAACGTTTTGCTTTGTTATCAGCAGTTACAATAATGTTTTTCTTTATTGGTGAGAAGAAAAATAAACTGTCTGAATAACCGCCATCATTTTTATTTGGCGTAACAGGCGGCGTATACACCTGTATCGCAGGATTACCTGTAAATGTGGGGATAGTTGCTGATGCAAGCGAGTTGCTTAGCACAGTTGTGTGCAATGCTTCGCCTCTGAATAAAATCTTTGAACTATCGCTGAGATAATTTCCTTTCACCGTTACAACAAAAGGCCTTTGCCCGGGAACAATTGTTGTATCAGGCAAAACAAGATTTGATATAAACGGCGTTGGCGAAGCAAACGATCTTATTGTTGAGTCTGCCTGTATAAAACCATAGCCGGTAGTATAATCAAAACCCGGTGTGTTCATATCAACCGCAGTGCTTTGCAACAGTGTGCGTATTTCCTGCGGGCTGGCCTGTTCGTTATAAAATTTTTGCCTTGCTTCTATTACCAATGCAGCAACAGCTGCAATATGCGGCGCAGCAGCAGAAGTGCCGAAGAAGTTAGGGAAAGGATCATTATCTATATTAACTCCGCCAAGATATACTGTGGTATTAACACCGTTCGGGCCGGCAAAATCAGGCTTGTTTCTTACAACTCCATTTACAGGCGTTCCACCGATTGAAGAGAACGACGCAATAGTCGGCGGGTTTACACCATAAGCAGGTGTATTTGAATATAACACTGCACCAACGGTCATTGCGCCCTGCGAATTTGCCTGTGCAACAATAGTTGATGTTCCGGTATTGTATTCATTGATCACCGCTTCGCCGCGGAATATGATGTATTTGAAATTTACATTTTGATTGGGACCTGAATTTTTAATGATCATGATATTGGCCTGTGAAGCAGATGCAACAGTAAACGGCATTACTTCAACAGGATCGCCGCCAAGGTTGTTACGGTTAAAGCCGAACAAAATATTACCGCTGTTATCTGTAAGATAAATATCAAGGTCATTCTTTGCGCCGCCGCTTGCAGGATTAAGTGAGTATGTAGAATCATCCCATTGCAATACGATGGTATAAGTTCCTGCAGGCAGCGTAAGGTTTTGATAAATATCTCCGCCACCAAAATTGTGTGCAAAGCCTGTTAAGCCATTTGGCGCAGCAACAGGATTAAAAGTATTTCCATAAGATTTATTTCCATAATTGCCGGCAGCAGTAAAATAAGAAACGCCATCTCCGGCTACTTCATCAACAGCCTGCGCCACCACCCCATCTTTAAAGAATGGCTCTGTTATATAAGTAACATCATCAACAATTACTTTACAGCTATCATCTTTTAATGCTCTAATTCCCTGTGCAAAATCACCTGCACTAATAAATCCTGTTCTGAATGCAAGATTTGCTTTTGGCGCAACATCATGCACGATCTGCAACATGGCGCGGCCTTCATCTGTTGCCTGGCCATAAGGATAATCTCTCAACACATCAACCGGTGTAGGGTCATCAGGATTTTGTATGCCTGGCAGGTCTCCGTTCAACACATCCGTTAAAGCAGGATTGCCGGGAATAGTATTATAGCTGTTTGAAAGAACGCCCACTTTTATTCCTTTCCCGCTAAGATTAAAACCGTTACGTGCAAGGTTAGAATACAAAGCAGTGTCGCCTGCAGATGTAACAATACCCGTATTTGAAACAGGCGGAAATGCAGGCCTGCAATAATTGATAAGGTCAGGAAGGCTGTCTAATTTTTTAAGATTTGCTACAGGATATTTTCCTGTTATGATCAAAGAGTTCGGGCCATTATTTACGATGTCACTTAATCCATATGGTGGTGTTTGCAGCAATGATAATAACTGATCATGCTTGCCCTGTATCGCAATAACATCTATGATAACACTATCACTTAACAGTGTAAAAATATTTTGAGCTGTATCCTGAACAGTACTGCCATTATCAAATAAAGCATTCAATTCAGATCCGATAAGATCATGCGTTTTGCCGCTGTCAGGCGGCGGATAATAAGGAACAATGCAGGATGATGTTACAAGCACTGTATCGGTTGCTGTACATCCGCCGGAGGCAGTTACAGTAAGCACGTAAGCGCCGGCCTTTGAAACAACCGGGTTAGGTGTATTTGCGCCTGAAACTATAAAGCCACTGTCAATAGTTTTCCAGTTAAACTGAACATTTGGTGTTGATGAAGAACCGTTTAATATTACTGTATGTGAACCGGTGCAGGGCAGCACTCTGTCATCACCGGCATCGGCATTAGGTGGTGTGCATGTTTGATAAGCTGAAAGCTGAACCAGGACACCATTATTGATCGTAATCTTTGTGCCGCTCCACAATGCACCCGTAATGCTTGAATTACCGGATGATGAACCGATGTTTATGCCTCCATATGGAG
>Ga0206973_1043_pt1 | contig 36233 bp, 30 predicted proteins | sample Alteio_BWOrgHeat_83_FD_152927 | JGI IMG/M metagenome (GOLD analysis project Ga0206973, IMG submission 152927) | Enriched cells from forest soil in Barre Woods Harvard Forest LTER site, Petersham, Massachusetts, United States -... | ecosystem: Environmental > Terrestrial > Soil > Temperate forest >...
GCATGGCGCCGCTGTCAAACCAAACATCTATAAGATCAGAAACGCGCTTCATTGGCTTGCCGGAAGGAGAAACCAACACAATTTCATCAACCAATGGCTTGTGCAGATCAAGATTATCTTCTGCCAAAAAGCGTTCATTCACCGTACCTAACTCATCATCGGCCTTCTTTCCCTCAATTCTTAAATCTTCAACTGAACCTATACAAATTTCTTCTTCGCCATCTTTGGTTTTCCAAACCGGCAAAGGTGTTCCCCAAAAGCGGCTGCGGCTTAAATTCCAATCAACCATATTTTCCAGCCAATTGCCAAAACGACCTTCGCCGGTACTTTTGGGTTTCCAGTTGACAGTCTTGTTCAGCTCAACCATCCGGTCTTTTAATGCAGTGGTTTTAATAAACCATGCGTCAAGCGGATAATATAAAACAGGTTTATCTGTACGCCAGCAATGTGGATAGCTATGTTCGTACTTCTCTACTTTAAAAGTGCGGTTCTCTTTTTTAAGCTTTACAGAAATATCAACATTTACATCCTGGTAATTTGGGTCGTCTTTATAATTTTTTACATAACGGTTGCTGAATTCGCCCAATCCATTTACAAATTTTCCTTCACGGTCAACCATTATTAGAATACCGATGTCGTATTTCTTTCCAACCCTAAAATCATCCGCGCCAAAAGCAGGAGCAGTATGCACAAGGCCGGTTCCATCTTCTGTCGTTACAAAATCGCCCAATAAAATTTTAAATGCATTAGGATTATTTGTTTTATTGGCTTCGAACGGAAGTAACTGTTCGTAAGAAATGCCTTCAAGATCAACACCTTTAAATTCGGCCAGAATTTTCCAGGGAAGAATTTTAGATGATGCGCTATATGCTTCAAAATCCTCATGCTCATCCTCCTCCTTAAAATATTTATGCAACAATGCTTTTGCAAGAATTACATTAACCGGCAGATGTGTATAAGGATTGAATGTTTTTACCAAGACATAATCGATGCCGCTGCCAACAGTTAATCCAAGGTTTGAAGGAAGTGTCCATGGAGTAGTGGTCCAGGCTAAAAAGAAAACTTCATCACTATCTGCAGCATCAAATAAGGCTTTACTTTCTTCATTAGGTATTGCCTTAAACATTGTTACAGCACTTGTATCCTTCACATCTTTATAGCAACCCGGTTGATTCAGTTCGTGTGAACTTAAACCTGTTCCGGCCGCCGGAGAATAAGGCTGAATGCTTACATCTTCATACAATAAATCTCTGTTATACAACTGCTTTAGCAACCACCAGAGTGATTCAATATATTCATTAGTGAAAGTAATATAAGGATGCTCCAAATCAACCCAATAACCAATCTTCTTTGTCAGGTCATCCCATTTGTCTTTATAGCGAAGTACTGCCTCGCGGCATTTCTTATTATAATCGTCTACAGAAATTTTCCCGCCGATATCTTCCTTGGTAATACCCAGTTCTTTTTCAACACCTAATTCTACCGGCAATCCATGTGTATCCCAGCCGCCTTTACGCTGCACCTGGAAACCCTTCATTGTTTTATAGCGGCATATAATATCTTTTATAGTTCTGCCGATCACATGGTGAATACCCGGCATGCCATTGGCGCTCGGCGGTCCTTCATAAAAAACAAAAGGCTGCCTGCCTTCTCTAAAAGAAACGCTTTTTTCAAATGCTTTTTCTTCATCCCATTTGCTTAATATCTCTTTTTCGAGTGAAGGGAGATCTAAGCCGGAAAATTCTTTGTATTTAGCTGCCATTAACCTAAAAAACCTGCCTTTAAATTTATAAAAGTGTGCAAAGGTAGGAATATACTATTAAATTATAAACCGGGTTACCGGAGTACATCCTTCAAAAAATTAAAAAACGTAGTAACTAAATAAGCATACCCGTACTTAATTTCAGGAGTTCTATTTTATTTTCCGGCACCGGCAGGAGGTTGATAATCCGGAACGATATTATGTACAGGTTTTACTGTCTTTAGGAAAGCGAAAATAGCTTTCATCTCATTATCTGTCATTTTGCTGAAATCATTAATAGGCATAGGCGGCATAATAGGCCTTGAGCCCTGGATACCTTTAAATAACCCTTGCTTTATGCATGTCATGAATTGTTGTTCTGTCCATGCACCCAAACCTGTTGAATCAGGTGTAAGATTGGCTGCATAAGAAGTGCCCCAAGGACCATTCCATGCGGTGAGATCATATGTTGCTGCCATGCCTTTTGCAAGCTGATCTGGCATTAAAGTAGCAACAGGCGCTTGTGACGGATGACCTGAAAGCGTGAGGCTTGTATCTTCAACAGGGCCTTTATCAGTCATTTTTTTAGGAGTATGGCAATCACCACAGCCGGAAATTGTTACAAGATGTTGACCCCATTCAACCTGGCTTGAGAAACCACCATTTGTGCATGATGCCAAAGCACTGGAATCGGTACCAGAGGTTGTATTATTGGCAGTATTTGTGCAACTGTAAAAAGAAAAGCAAAGAATGCATGAAATAGTAAAGAATGCAAATTGTTGTCTCATTTCAAATTGGTTTTGATGTTTGGCAAGAATGTTTCCTGAAGTTTTGGATTAACTCATAGAGTAAAATTCTACTATGAAGAAAAGCAATTATTTCTATATGTTAAAATTAAATGCCACAAATTTCCAGAGATATTGCGATGATAATAACCGCCGATAATAAGCTCTCTGTTGTGCAATACATTTACTGTAAGCTGCATCAGGGGTCAAAAGCTTTCCTTTTTTGTGGAAGGTTATCATAGTATTTTGAAAGAGCTGCATTTGCTTTTCATAGTTAACTGAAATCAAAGCCTGAAAGGATGGGTTGTTTCCTGGTTTAAAATAAAAAAACCCGTTAGATTTTTTAAACCTAACGGATTTATATATTACCAGGATAATATTATTATGCTTCCTGCGCTTGCAATCTTTTTTGCTGGCGCTTTCTTTCCTCATCATCTAAAATTACTTTGCGCATGCGAACATTTTTAGGTGTTACTTCAATACATTCATCAAACTGAATATATTCCATACATTCTTCCAAAGTCATTAAAGTTTTTGGCGCAATACGCGAAGCATCATCACTGCCGCTTGCACGGTGATTCGTTAATTTTTTAGGTTCTGTTGCATTTACAATCAAATCACCCGGCTTAATATGCTCGGCAATTATCTGTCCTGCATAAACGTCTTCACCCGGATCAACAAAAAAGGTTCCGCGATCCTGTAATTTATCTATTGAATAGCCAGTAGTGCGTTCCTGGTTCTTAGAAAGCAAAACACCATTATTTCTTCCGGGAATGTTTCCCTTCCAGGGTTTGTATTCGCTAAAACGATGCGCCATTACGGCTTCACCGGCTGTATTGGTAAGCATATTGGAACGCAACCCTATCAACCCTCTTGAAGGAATTTCAAATTCGAGGTGCTGCATTTCACCTTTTGTTTCCATTACGTGCATTTCACCTTTACGTTGAGTAACCAGGTCAATTACTTTACCACTAAATTCACCAGGCACATCAACTACTAATGTTTCGTAAGGCTCGTGCTTTTTTCCATCAATATATTTTACCAAAACCTGTGGCTGACCAACTGTTAATTCATATCCTTCGCGACGCATTGTTTCTACCAGGATTCCCAGGTGCAGAATACCTCTGCCAAACACGAGAAAACTATCTGCACTATCAGTATCTTCTACTCTTAAAGCAAGATTTTTTTCAGTCTCCTTCATCAAGCGGTCACGCAAATGGCGTGATGTAACAAATTTGCCATCTTTTCCAAAAAACGGAGAATTATTAATACTGAATAACATGCTCATAGTAGGCTCATCCACACTAATTACAGCCAATGCTTCAGGATTTTCAGGATCGGCAATGGTATCGCCAATATTAAAGCCTTCCAAACCGACTACTGCGCAAAGATCACCGGCATTAACTTCGGTAACTCTCTTCTTACCCATTCCCTCAAATACATATAATTCTTTTACACGAAGTTTTTTGTTCGATCCGTCTGCTTGTAATAAAGCAATCGGCTGGTTTTCTTTTATAGTGCCGCGGCCAACTTTACCAATAGCAATTCTTCCCAAAAAGGAAGAATAATCCAATGAAGTGATCTGCATTTGCAGCGTGCCTTCAACTATTTTTGGTTCAGGAACATATTTTAGAATGCCATCAAGTAAAGGCGTAATATCTTCAGAAGGAGTTAATGAATCGTTGAACCAGCCATGCTTTCCGCTGCCATAATAGGTAGGAAAGTTGAGCTGTTCTTCAGTGGCATCAAGATTAAAGAATAATTCAAACACTGCATCATGCACTTCTTCGGGACGACAATTAGGTTTATCTACTTTATTAATTACAACAATCGGATGAAGATTAAGCTGCAATGCTTTCTGCAACACAAAACGTGTTTGCGGCATCGGGCCTTCAAAAGCATCTACCAATAAGATAACACCGTCAGCCATTTTAAGAACACGTTCTACCTCACCACCGAAATCAGAGTGACCTGGGGTATCAATTACATTTATCTTAACATCTTTATAAACCACAGCGGCATTTTTTGAAAAAATGGTAATTCCGCGTTCGCGTTCAAGATCGTTGCTGTCCATGATCAATTCGCCGGTTTCCTGATTATCACGGAAAACCTTTGTGGCATGAAGAATTTTGTCGACAAGAGTGGTCTTTCCATGGTCAACGTGAGCTATAATTGCGATATTCCTTATTTCCATTTCAAAAAATTGAGGCGCGAAGGTACGCAATTATAGCCGGGTGGCAAAGTGTTGAAGTGTTACGGTATTGTTGTTTCTCAATCCTTAAAATTTCAAGATCAAGTGTTTATAAAAAGAAAATGAACTCATTTGCAGAGTTCATTTTCTTTAAAACTATAAAATTTAATGCGTGTCTATTCTTTTATAACTTTTTGATTGTAGAGCGTTTTATTATCCTGCATTACCTGCACCATATAAACACCAGATTTAAGTTCAGCCCCAAACCTTATTGTATTATTATTAATTACCTGGGTTGATAATAATCTACCCTGAACATCAGATATACGTAAAACTGCTACACCTGTTCCTGATTTTGGAATATTCAAAACAAATTCGTTCTGACTTGGGTTTGGAAATACCGAAAACGAAGTCAATGAGGCTGCCGTAGCTGAAGCCGAAACAGAAAGTGTTTGATATATAACAGCGCCGGAAGCTGAACCCTGGAAAACTTCTGTACTACCGTTATCATAAAGATCTACCCAACTAAACGGTGTATAGGTATAATTTGCTTCTGATTTAGCTTGAAAAGCTGGCGCGTCAACAGTATTAGCAGAAAATTTAGGAGCGTATTTCGTTCCGGTATTCTGATAATAATCGGTATTTACAAATAAATCAGGCAGGCCATCTTTATTCCAATCCGTGAAAGAGATATTATAAACTTTTTTAGATGTTAAAAAATTGAATGGATTACGTGATCCTGTTACAAGTGTAAATACAGGGTTCTTGTAATTGCCGGTATTTTCAAAATAACTTATTACTCCACTCTGGTCGGTTATCAAACAATCATAATCGCCGTCACCATCTACATCTGCAAAGGCAGTTTGAGCGATTCCGGAAGCTATAAATTGCACCTTACTTAGTGGATTGAATGCTGCAGATCGTTTTTCAAAAACAGGGTTGTTTTTAGTGCCTGTGTTTTCATAATACATAATTGCGCCTGTTCTGCCATCGCTTATAAAACAATCGTAATCGCCGTCGCCATCTATATCAATAAAGTAAGGAATAGACAAAGTGTTCGCGATTGCATCATTAAGTGGATTTGCCTGACCGGTTATATTTTTAAAAAGAGGAGTTTTATTGGTTCCATCATTTCTAAAAAAATAAATTTTGGATATTGTGCCGTTTGCATATTCACCTACAAAACAGTCCAGGTCATTGTCGCCATCAATATCTACAAAAAAAGGATGACTTTCGCCTTTTATGCCGGAAAGGTTTTTTAGAGGATTGTTGTTGTTAACAACAAAAGATTTCTGTTGCCCCATTACAAGGCCGGAACAGGCTGTTGTTATAAGCACAATAAGTGCTTTATAAATATTGTAATGTATATAATGAAGTTTCATAGTAAATAATTTGGTGTGTTTGAACTTAGTCAACCATGTTTACAGGTTGAAACATTAATTGAGCGCTTATTCCCAGAACAGAGCCACAGGTAGTATTCACAAACGCTTTAAGGTCCTGCGCCCTGCGGTTAATATCGTTGAAAGACCTAATTGTGGGAGTTTTCCCCGAAGGCCTCAAGGCAGGGTCTTTAACACCCATTGAGTTTGCAGTAGTATCAGAATCGATTGCGCCACCCTTGCCGGCTACGCCTGTTAAAAAGCCCGATAAAGTTGCTTCCGTACCAAAGAATACCGGGTCAACATGGGTAAAACTTGTTTGGGTTTCACCCGCATGGCAGCCATTACAGGTTTGCAACGAAAAGTCAGCTCTTGCATTATCACTTTTAATAAAGGTTGGTTTGTTGGTTGAATCTGTTCCGTCCCAGTGAAAAGGCTTAAGTGGTGGTACCGGTTTTCCTGTTGGTGACTGAAGTATGTGAGAGGCAGCGCCTAAAAACCCAAAACCCTGCCATTGCGCAGGCACGGTATATTGGTGTGATACAATAGCGCCTGCATTCTGATTAACAAAAGACACCATTCTCTGAACGTTGCTGTTTATAGTTTCTGAATCATATTTATCAGCAGGTGCCTGGCCAACAGTTGTTTGTAACAGGCTATCTCCTGTGCTGTCTATATGAAATTCTTTTAACTCCCACAATTTAGGTGAAGGTGATAAAGTGATCTCGTTCGTTCTTAACTGCGCCAATGAACTCTGGTTAGGGGCCAGGGGATTGGTGCCGCATAAAGTAAACTGGTCTGTTATGGCCTGAAGTGCCTGGTTATAGGTGCTGCTGCCTATAGTAAGATTTTTTAAATTAAACCATTGCTGCGCCCAGCTTAGCAAGGTATCACAGATATAATTAGGCTTGTATACAGCATATTCAAAAATTATGGTCATATTTAAAGCAGCAGTACAATTGCTATTTATCAAACAGTATATAAGCCTTCCTTCGCCACAAACTTCACGGGGACTGGTGTCTGGATTCCCTGCCCTTAAATCAAACCTGTTTGCAATAGCAGTTAATTTAAAGGGCGCAAAGCGCATATCAAGTTGCCCCTTAGGATTACCTGCACCCTTGCTTTTGCTAAGCCAGGGATTCAATATTTGCGTATTCATAAGCGAGCGCGCCTGAACGGTATCGCCATTTATTATTTGTGTTGATAGCCACGTATTCAGCCATTTCTTTACGAAATCTGAAAGCGCGGCATCAGTTGCTATCTGACCCGGGCTTTGTGATGCAAGCTGTCTCATTATTGTTCCGAACGTCCATGCACCGTTTATATTACCCTTTTGCGTACAATAATTGTAGGTACGGGTACTGTCTTCAATCACACCAAGGTTGGTGATAAAAACACAATTCTTTCCTATTAAATCCATTTGAGCTGTCTGGCCATTGGGCGTTTTTAACCCAACGCCGTTGGTTACACCGGCAATAGAAACAGCCTTATTTGCGTCGAAGCTTTGTGCATCGAAAGTAGCGGCAACGTTTGGATCATAAACTAATTCACGGTTTACATACCGGTAGGGTTTATAGCCGTTATCTCTCATTTGCTTAAGAATATCTACTGCCTGTTTCCTGAATTCCTTTACGTCTGCATCTACCCTGGCAGTATATAAACCATCACCTGCTTTTTCATCATACCCCTTGCCATCATCTTTAAATGTTATTGTGTAACCATTATTTATAGTTACTGATGGGGCAGAATAATTCTCTTTTGAATAATATACCATCATTATCAAATGGTTATTATCTCCCGGGATTTTTTTAATTAATACATCTTCTGCACCAGGAATACTGTTGGGCTTTCTACCCGCATTATCGATAAATGTCAGTATTTTAAGACTCGATTGCGGGTCAGTATAAACATCCTCCTCATAAGGTGAGGAATGATCACCGGAGCGCCTGTCCCGGGTACTGAAACTCCAGGATAACAAAGTAACAACTACCGCTAATAATGCAACAGTGGTTAAGGTTTTTTTTGAGGTTTTCATAGCCTTCAATTTGGGGTAAACTAATTAATGAATAATAAGGGTCTGAAAGGTAAAACTTATTCCTGCCTTGGTCATCAGTTTCAGCTCTGATTTTCCATAAGAAAATATACTTACTAATTTCTTTGTTTTATACTGTCAGATTGCCCGTAATCCTTTTGCGGACAAATTTAAGGAATCCAGCCGAAACTTTTGAGAATTTCAGTTAATTGTTGATTCTCCGCTGACATTGCCGGAATCCAGTCGCCAACTTTTTCACGTGTCCACCAAATACCTTCCTGATTGCCCGACTCCACGAATTGATATTTGTATAAAACGGCTCTTATGTATTTAGGTTGCCTGTTGGCGAAAGGATTTTTTGCAAATAAATTAGTTGCTTCCGGGTCATTATGCAGCAATTTCCATTCAAGATTGTAAGCCCAGGGGTATTCATCCGGGGTTGACATAGAGGCAAACCACATCTGCCAGTCAAGCCTCAGTTGGTAAGGCGCTATTTGCGGCGGCATTCTATCAGGCGCAACCGGCAATCCCTTGTATATATAAGGTTTCCAGTTGGCTTTATCCGTAGAATCATTATCCGAAGTTCCTTCAAAAACAACGTTCAAACGCTCCTGCCCAACTGTACCAAAAGCGCCGTAAGTATTTACCAGGTCAAGCGGATCAAATGATGTGTTCATGATCTGCTGTGAAGAAAACAAATTGAAAACAGGCTGAATGCTTAAACAAACAATAATCAATGTAACAACCCACGCGGTTGTTTGTATGGGTTTGGATGGTACAGCATTATCAGCAGCAATTGCCGCTTTGCGAACCAATTTTGCTGGTAATAATTTTGACCAAAAGCCATCATCAAAACAGGCTAAGGCGGGAATAATAGTAAGCCAGTTAAGAAATGAAAGATTGCCGCTTAATGCAATGTTCAGTTGAAACAAAACAATTATCACTCCCGCAATATGGCGTGCTACCCGCGGCCGGAAAACAAATAAGGGCGCTGCCAGTTCTGCCAAAAAGTTGAACCATACACCAATTTTTAAAACAGTTCGGGGAAGAAAATGAAACCAGCGGCTAAGCGGACCGGGAATGGGTTGTGTTTCGAAATGATAGTACAAAGCCGTACCATTGCGCCAGTTAACATCCCATCTTATTTTAATTAAACCCGAACCCAGCATAATGCGAAAGATGAGCCATCTGAACAACACGATTATTTGATAAGGCGGCGCATGTTTTGGAAAGGGCCGCATATCTGTAAGCGGACAAAGAAAAATAGCAAGAAAGCCAGTTTCCAATAATTGGATTTCCCAACCGTAGCTATACCAATCCTGGCCAAGATGCACAATCGACATATACAAAAACCAAAGCACTCCAAGCACTATGGCATTTGCATAACCGGCAACTACAACGCACGAAAGTAAAAAGCCGATCCATGAAACAACCATCAATGCAGTATCTGAATGATCGAACCAAAACAGTGAAGGCAATCGTATAAATGCTTCGGTTGATCCAACAGCGTCTGTCCATTGTTTTATATAAAGCGATACAGGCAGCAAACCATCCGAACCAATTAAAGGAAGTACCTGGTTTATTGCCACAAGAAATGCAACAGCATAAATAATTCCCAGCAAACGCAAGATCATAAAGCGTGTAAGCCAATAAGTGCGTACTCCGCCTGTTGGTATAGTAAGTTTTGTAAATCCAAGGTCTAATGTGTTTTTCGTTTTCATTAAAGCCATTTGATTAAACATGACGTCTTTAATGTTTGGCTGTTTATTTACAATCAACCCATAATCTACGCGATCATCTTAAGTAACTATTGAGGTATTCAAAGATTTTTTGCCTTATGTAATCCGCATCAAACATAGGTCCATAATGCGGCGCACCCGGTACAATGATCAGGTCATTTTTCACATTGTTCAACGTAAGCCATGCATGCAGGATCTTTGATTGGGTGTTAGGCACCGATTCATCTTTTTCGCCCTGCACAATTAAAAACGGCGGATCATTTTTATCAATATAAGTTACAGGGCTTGCCAACTTTGCAATATCAGGCCTGTCCACAGGCATTGCTCCTAATAAAAGCGAAACAGGATTGCGCAGATTATTAACGGCAGTATCAGGATTATTTGCAAGCATTATAAAATCTGAAGGGCCATAAAAATCAAGCGCCAGTTTTATTTTAAAATGTACGGGTGTTGTATAAAATTGTTTTACATTATTGTTGTTTGATAAAGCAAGCAACGAAGCCAAATGGCCACCTGCAGAAAAACCAATTACTGCTATTTTATTTTTATCGATATTATACTTTGAAGCATGTTGATATAAAAATTCAATCGCTTTATTACAATCTTTTATCTGTGCAGGAAAAACACTGTCTGTGCTGTAACGATAATTAATGGAAGCCAACGCATAACCACTATCAATAAAACTTTTCACAGTATTTTTCATGTAGCTCATGTCGGCATATTTATCATTCAGCATCCATGCGCCGCCATGGATCCAGACGATCAACGGCAAATTCTTTTTTGCATTTGGAGGAAGATAAATATCAAGCAAATGTTTTTGCAACGTATCATTCGCATAAGGTATGTTTTGATAGAAAACAGTTCCCTCAGGAAAAATATTTTTCACCGGGAAAGATTGCGCAAAGCATAAAACATTTACGCAAAGCAGCACGCATATTAAAGTTGATCTCATGTTTTTAATGTAGTTATTAAAGATACAACTCATGTTGTATGCAATAGTTGAATAATCACTTTGCTTGTATAATCGTGAATTCCCGTTGTTGATTTTTAAGTACAATGTTCATAACATCTACTGTATATAATCGATCGGTCAACGTTATAAACCCGGTCGTTCTTCGGTCCTATGGAGCGAACAAGTACCGAACAAGTACCGAACAACTACCGAACAACGACCGAACAAGTGAGCCTGCAGGTACGGGAAAAGACAGAAGCATGATCTTATGCAGGATGCGCGTTGCATTATGATTTTTTTTAACTGTTAGTGCAGTGTTATAAACCATTGCATGATTAATCTTTCGCTTTACATCTACTATCTAAAAATCATTAAAAGGAGATAGATATGAAAAAGATAGCAGCAGTATTATCAGTAGTTATCCTTGCTTTAAGTGCATCAGCTCAAAAAGTAATTGTGCGCCCGGTTCCGGTTCGGCCACCTGTAGTGTATTATGCAAGGCCGTATCCTTATTATAATCCATATTACTATGGCGGATTAGGTTTGGGATATACATGGTACAATCACCCGGCATATTATAATAACCATCCTACAAAAATGGAACAGGGTATCCAGGGTATAGAAGATGATTATAGCGACAGGATCAATTCTGTAAAAGCAGATGATAGTTTAACAGGCCATGAAAGAAGGGTTAAAGTGCGTGATTTAAAACACGAACGTGACCAGGCAATTGATGACTATAAAAAGAACTACTATAAACAATATGAAAACTAAATAAAACCCCCCGAAACATCGGGGGATTTTTATTTTATGCCTTTATCCATTCATCAATCGTTAGCACATCTGCCTGCCTTGGAAAAACTTTTGTTATTAATACGCGATGCACTTCTTCATCCCTGTCTGTGCAGCCATCAGATAAAATAGTTATGCGGTAATCTTTATCTGCAGCTTCTCTTGTTGTTGATAATACAACGCCGCTTGTTGCAATTCCTGCCAATATAATGTGATTGATATTTTGCGCACGCAAAACCACTTCAAGATCGCTGCCCGTAAAAGCGCTTATTCTTCGCTTTGTAACAATAACATCATCTTTCAACGGTTCAACCGCAGGATGAATTTTCATGAACGCATTCATATCAATGCTATTAATATTTTCTTTCATTGCAGCAAAGCTTTTATTGTTCATGCTTATTTCAGGTTTGGTTTGCCTGAAACCAACAATCACATAAATAACAGGTATGTTTTTTTCTCTTGCGTGACCAATTGCTGTTGCTACTTTGCTTACATAACTTTCTGCACCGGGAAGCGTATTAAGTATTCCCATTTCAAGATCCATTACCAATAACGCTGTGTGTTGATCATTCTGTTCCATACTATCCGTTTTTTTTTATTATCATCAATAATCGTACTCTAAGTAAAATAGTAAAGGTAGTAGCTGAAACATTGAATGTTTTGTTGAGATGATTAACATTAACTGAACTATAAATTCTTTTATCACATCAACTGCTTTTGTTGTGATGAAATAGTAAAAAAAGTAATGGCTCGCATACACATTACCTACAAATAAAAAAAGCTGCCACATACATGACAGCTTTTTGTTTTAAGAAAGGTTCCGGTTAATGAAAAATATATGCGATGGTTATGCCCGTGTGTGAAAGCGTTAATCCTTTATACGGTGCGTTTTCATAACAGAATGAAACATCAACAAAATTGCTTGTCATTACGCCCACATTAAGCGCATAAGTAAATGCTATATTGTTGCCGCCTTTGTCTGAGAAATAAGTAAAACCTGTTTTTGGTTCAAAGTATACTCCCTTTGGAAGAAACAGCCGGCAGCCTGCTTCTACCGGGAATGCAAACAAACTTTTTTCTTCATTGGTCTTTACATCATTTGCTAAAAAATAATCTGTTACACCAGCAGATAAGCTAACGCCTGCCATAGAACAAAATGGCGTAAAGGTTTGCATTTTGATACCCATTCCCATTGAACTGATCAACTTCAGGTCACCGGTGGGAAATGCCGGTTCAATTCCCATTGAAAAACCTGGTAAAGGTTCTGTCTTTTTTTTATCCTGTCCGAATACGGAAGCAGAAAACATTCCTGCCAGGATCAGCAGGGTAACTATCTTTTTCATAGCGATTTTGTTTACGATAAAAATCCAAGGCGATGATAATTGCGCTGTGTAATTACATCAATAAGCAGTGTTATGATCGCTTGCACTTTATTTGACGTAAAACATATAAGAAGGACAACAAGGAAAAAGTAAACAGGGAGTTTAAAGCTAAGGCCGAACAATTGCGCATGAATGAAATAAACACGCATTATCCATTGATTTGCCATAGATCTACCTGCCTTTATCATGGGAGTTAATCAGCTATAACTCAGGTATAACTTAGCTATATGTTAGCTATAAGTAAGCTATATCTAATACAATCTTTAAGCTGGCTTGAGTGTTGTTGGCGGCGAACCAACAATGGAAAGAACTAATGCCCAAGGCTATTTTGAAGATGTTATAAAGGAAGGAAAATAATTTACCGGATTGTGTCATTTGGGTAATGTAACTACAAATAAGAAAAATAATGGTAGATGAAATGTGACAGATGTCACTAAAAAAATACGAACAAACTTTTCTTTAAAGCTAACTCCCCGATAAAAGATAAGCGATAGAATTGCAGAAAGCGGCAATGCAATCAGAGCATATAATATTATTAATCCGGCAAGCATTCCGGAATGATATATAGTCTCACTCATTTTTTGATTTTGTAATGCTTCTTTAGGTGGATGGTCTAAAAAAATGAATACTGCATTACAGATTATAAGTACGCCAGTGGCTATTGCAAGTTTAAGATTTGTGCTTTTTGTGAAAACGATTTTGGATTGTTCTATTTCATCTAAAACGTCCGTTTGCCCGATATTTAAGTTCTTCTGCATAAGCCGTTAATTATTGCCACTAATATAAAGATTTAAGATACTACATGCGACTGTGCGGGTTACTACAATGCAATGCCCCCGGCTAATGCACAAGGCTATTTTGAGACATTGCAAAGAAGAAGAGTTGATTAAAACCTTTCGTCAATTTCTTTATCAAGCATCTGCCATTGCTCAAAATTGTAAATTGAATAGTCTTTGTAAAGCGCTAAGAAATTTTCTGTTTCTCTTTTCACATCTTCTAATGAACCGTAAATATTATTTCGAGCTAGATCGTATTCGTCGTCAATGCTGTAAATAAAGTTCTCCTCTCTGCTTGTAAAAAGCGCATTAAAATTTAATTGGTATAAAATTCTTACTGTTCTTTCAAGATTTAACTCGCCAGCATGATATTTTTTGTAAAGCAATCCCAATAATGGTTTTCCCGGAACCGGATTTTCAGGATTTATATAATCCGTGAAGTGATTGATAATTTCAATTTTACTTTTTGAACTCGGCAATGCAAGATCAATAAAGAAAATATCAGGTTGTTCATCTTTAGTGATGATTTTGTCGGCCCAATCAATTACTTCTTCTTTTGCTAATATCCCGTTTGTTAGCCCTGTACTAATCACTTGCAACAAAATCAGGATATCTTTAGGATTAGTCGATTGCATATAGTATTAAAAATAGTTCAATAATGTTGAGTTATGCAAAATATGCTCAAGATTAAAGATTTCGGTTTAAAACGCATATCCCAGCTAATGCACAAGGCTATTTTTGGAGACATTGCGAAAAAGAAGAACTTAGCGTTTGTGTGTTCGTACTATCTGTCAACAGTTCTATACCAGTTATTTTCTATTCTCCAATTATCTTCCGGAGCGTTTTTTACAAGATTATTAAGAGTTGCCATTTCTACATTGTCATCAGTATATATCAACTCGGTTGATGGGGGCTTGCATATAATTCCTGAAAATATAAAAGGTAACAGTGATTGAATTGCTTTGTGCATTTCTGACAATTTCTATGTCATTTCCACCATTCGAAACAATGGGAAAGTTATAAGGTAATTTGCAAATCGGATTGTTCGGATTTACGTCTGGATTTAATTCACCATTTTTTACTTGTTGAATAATACTTATTCTTCTATTATAAAAAATTGCCCAATCAACTTTCTCAATTGCTGAGTTAATGAGTGTGTCATGAAAAGTAAAAAAGAAGAGCAAGAAAAAAAGGACTGCCTTATAAACTCTCGACCTTGATAATGATTTTCGTTCCTGAATAAGTTTTATAAGTTCACTTAAGAAAACGATAAACAGTCCAGCTGAAATCAGAAGCCATAAAGGCACTAAAAAATAAAGAAGAAGATAGTATTGAGCGATTATCCAAATTACCCAAGCACCAACAACGAAGAGTAGAGTCTGCTTATTCATTCTTATTTCACCAATTTAAGATGGTTGGTACGAAAAACACAATGTCCCGGCTAATGCACAAGGCTATTTTTAGAGATATTGTGAAAAAGAAAGATGTTGTGAAGAAACCTCTATGTTGGCGTAGTTTTCACGGATATTTTTCATAAGCTTTCTTTATTGCTTCATCATGTAAGAAGCCGTTGCCCAGTAGCTCTCTAATATAAAATTGTCTTTGTCCTTCGTAGTCATTAAAAGGAAAACAAATTTCTTTGTTTTGTTGGTTATGTTCTTCCCGCTGTTTCCATTGCAGATTAAGTCTCTCAAGTAATTCCAATTGAATTTTAAATTGTTGTCTTCTCTTGTCAATATTAGGATTCAGAGTTTTTGATGCTAAACTCATCGACATTATTAAAGTAATACCTTGAAATACGATGTAAAGTAAATGGTCTAAGTCAACTGCTTCGATATATCTGTCATCACCTCTGTCGCCTGGTATTATATAAGTTAAATTGAACTTGTCGTCAATTGTGATATAGCTGGTGGGACCATATTCTGATTTGCCATAAGTTGGTAATAGATTATTAGGAACGTCAATTTTTTTGGCAAAATCTTCAATACATGATTTTATATAATCCAAAGTTATAGCCATTAGATAATTGATATTGTCACTTAATTACGCCCAATGGTTCTGTGCTTAAGCTGTTGAAGGAAATACTCTTGTTGGTGGCAGTTATTAAAGTCGTAAATATGTAAAGTCATACTTTTTGTTGTTTTTATCAAACCCAAATCTTAATACAAGTTTGTCCTTAGTCAACTTAGTAATTATAAACCATAAAAACATTTTATCTTCTTTAGGATCTAATCTGAGAGTCAGACGATTGTTATCATTCACTTCCCAAGTGCCATTGTATTCTTCTCCTGTATTCCAGCCAGGTGTAGTTGAATTTTGTGTTGCTGAATCTCCTTCAATATGAAATGTTGAATCTTTACGAATTTCCAAATCACCATACTTAAGTTGCTTGTCAGTTGTGTCTTGCACATTAAGCTTAGAATTTACACGTCGCCATTTACCGATTAGTGATGTTTGGCTATAAGTATAAGTCTGCACGATAAAAAAAGAAAGTAAAATTGAAATAATAATCTTTGTCAACATTTAAGAAACTAAATATTTTTCGCCATAAAATTTAAGAGGTTACAGCTTATTGCAGCCAAATTTATGATATAAGACGTATCAATAAATAAAAACCAAGCTTTGCCAATCGATCGTTTAGCATTCTACTTGTCTGCGAAGATTTCAAATATCATTCTGAACGTCATACATGTCTTGGTCACAATGCTTAAACAAAAAGAGCTGCCATGTCTTGACAGCTCTTTTCTTCAATCAATAATTACAATTACTACAATCCGTAAGAGAACGCTACATAATACAAACCGCCAATTCCGGGATTGCCAAACTGGTCAACTGTATAATGGTTTAAAATATTAGTGGCGCCTAATTTTATTTTACTGTTTGCCTTTATGAATTTATAGCTGATCTGCGCATCTATAATATTACTTGCAGGCAGCTCTCCGCTCCTGAAGCTGGCCGTTGAATACATTGCATCGCGCCATCTCCAGTTTATATTCATTCCCAATCTTTTCTCGTAACCAAAACCATCATTGTTGATGCCGATATTAAAACGGTAACCCGGTATGCTCAGGTTAACTGTTTTGTTGGAATCTGATGGATTCTTTCCCATATCTCTTGATGTGTTGAACGATACAGACCAGTTATGGCTGAGCGAATACGTAAGCGATAATCCATAACCGTAAGTGGTATTGGCATTGGCTGAAGAGAACCAGATAGAGAATGATGAATCAGGCACACCGGGTTTTACACGGATAACATGATAGGAAGAAATTACGTTTACATTTTTAGCGATATAACCATACGCATCAACCAGCAAACGGTTGGCGAAAACACCTCTGTAACCCAATTCATAAGAATTAATGGAAGGCGGTACAAATTTTCCAAACTGCTGTACAACCAGGTCATTCTTATCTCCGGATTGTGTGTACTTATCATAGCTTGATGCAGTGTATAAAGGATATTGATCCAGCTCAAACGGATTCTTATTATGCAGGTAAGTTAATCCGCCTAACTCAATCGAACTGCCAAGGTTCAGCAACTCCCACTGCGAGCGGTTGTCAGGATTATTATATGCATTCTGGTAAGAAGCCCTGATGTATTGCTGCTTTGCTACTTCAAACACAGCCGAAATACGCGGCGTAAACTTGCCATCAAAATTCTGATTCTTATCATAACGCAGTGAAGCGCCTAATTTCAATTTATCTGACACCAGTTTTTTGGAAGCAGAAACATAAGCGCCATATTCGTTTGTTGTGATCGGCCCGTCACCATCTGCAAACAAAGTGCCTTCTGAATTCAATGTATAGGTTCTGAAACTTGCGCCTGCAATAACATCGGCGAATTTTATAACGTCTGCAAAATTGTACTGCGCTTCTGTATGATACAGGCTTGTATGATCTATGAATTTTGAACCGTTAGGGAATGGAGTATTTGTAACCTGGTTAAACAGATCCTGGTAGGCTTTTGTACCGGGCAACGGGCGGTTCCTGTCTGCATATGCGCGTGCTGCATTGTTGGCATCCATTTCAGTCGTGCCGCCTAACCTTGCACCAATATATGCGCCTGTATAATCAGGAAACCAGCCACCTGCAATATTGCCGCTTTGATCGTAGCTGATGGAAGGATTAAACGCTTCATTCATATAGATTGAAGTAACGCCCATATCGTACGCTTTGCCCGCATTTTCCTGCGTTGTATAAGCGCGTACAAACCAGTTCTTCGATTTCAATTCCAGTTTATATTGCCCCATCGATGCATCCGTAAATGCATAACGGTTGCTGCCTGTATAAACTGTTTTGCCTTCAGACCAATCTGCCATTAAACTTGCCGTTAACCTGTCGTTTATTTTATAATACAATGCGCCGTTTAAACGAAGATTCACTGTATTGTTGTCCATCAGGTCTCTTTCGTTATAGCCTGTTCTTGAAACAGGAAAGGGCTTTGAACCGTCTGTTGCATACAATTGTTGCACTTCAGCCGGCCATTGTGAAGGATCGGGCCCAAACTGGCTTGCCAACACGCCTGCAAACAATGATTGGTTTGGATCCGGATTGGTAATGCCTGCAGAAATTTCATTGCCATAAACATTCACACCAACATAATTAGGATCAGTTGCACGTGTGCCGGGAATTTTTCCACCATGATCAAGATCATAGTTGGAAGTATCCGTTCCCATCCAGTCTTTCGCCTGTATATATTGCCCGCTGATCTTGAATGCAAACTTGTCGCTTATCTTTTTTGCCCAGCGAAAACTGATATCATAATAAGGCGATGCACCAACAGGATCTGAGTTGCCCACATGCATAACGCCTTGTTTTACTTCTGCGCTTAAACCTTCATACACAAAAGGATCTTTTGTTGTGATAACAACTGTACCGTTCAAACCACCTGAACCATATAACGCGGAGGATGCGCCGGAAAGCAATTCAACATTATCTACATCAAGTTGCGGTGGGCCTAAGAAAGAACCCACAGGAAAGTTAAGTCCCGGAGCACGGTTATCCATACCGTCAAGGTATTGGCTGAGATTGGTATTACCACTGCCCGCACTGCCGCGTGTAGAAATGGAGTTGAATGTTAAGCTCGATTGCGTGAAGTTTACGCCTGCAACATTCTTCAGGATATTGTAATAGTCGCTTTGCGCTGAGTTTTTTATTTGTGCTGAACTGATGTGCTCAATGCTCACCGGCGATTCCATAATGCGTTCCCTTGTACGGCTTGCAGAAACCACTACTTCATTACCGATAGCAAATGAAGGCACCATATCAATTTTTACATCAGAACCGCCTGCTGTGGTATTTACTTCCTGTGTTTCATAACCGATGGATGAAACCACTAACACAACAGGCCCTGCTTTACCGATAGAGAGTTTAAAATAACCTTTCTCATTGGTTAAGGTACCGTTGTGTGTTCCTTTTATGGTAACTGTAACTACGGCAACAGGATCGCCGGATGTTTTATTTTTTACATACCCTGCAATAGTTTGTTCAAAGGATATTTTTCCGAAAAGAATTAATACAATAACAATTGAAATACGCTTTAGTAGCTTCATCATGGCAATTTGTTTTGGATGAATGATTATTGGTTGGATTTGTGAAGGGTGAGTTGTCAATAGTGAGTGGTGAATACAGGAGATCTTACTCACAACTGACCACTCACAACTCACACAACATTATTTTTTATTATTTGTTGAAGATTGCTCCATACCCGCAATCCATTGTTTAATTAACGCCACACCTTCTGTATGCACCAGTTTTCTTCCTATCTGCGGCATCATTTTACCGGGCTCGTCTATGGTCATTCTATACGGCATGATGGATTCATCAGGCTTGCCCGGAATTACATCATACAGAAAATTTCCGGCACCGCTACCTGCTGCTTCAGGTGTTTTAAGAATGCCCAGGCTTGCTTCATTCTGATTGGTAAAATTCAAATACAAACCTGTTGGATTTGCCATGCCTTCTTTTCTATGGCAATGTGCGCAGTTTACATCTATATAAGCTCTTGCACGTGCATTGATATCACCTGTGGTTGAGTCATCCCATTTCGCCATTTTATTATCGATGTTATCTGCTTTATTGTAACCGGTAAGATAACCTGCAGCAGCCCATCTGTCCAGTTCATTTGCATTGCCATCTGTGTATGAATAATCATGATTCATGTTGCGCACTTTCGGCCCGATCGGTGAAAGTGTTCCATTATATGCGTGACAGGTTTTGCACTGGTTTTTATTCGGAACAGAATATTCATCATGCACTTTGTTGCCGTTCTTATCAATCCAGTCGATGCTTTTTGTATCACCGATGATGTTTAAGTCCGCATCAGTCTGGTCAGCATTCCACACATATGTAAGCGCGTCCCATTTATCGGGTTTATGAATCAACAAACGTGTTTCTATTATCTTTTTGCCTTTCGACAGATCTCTGAAATCAGCAGGGAAATAAAAGTTCTTAATGAGTACTGTTCCTACGGGAAAATCGAGCACTTCATCTTTTACATATTTCGCTGCGGTGCCTTCGGGCATCCACACAAACCTTGCTTTTAAAGCATAATCTGAAAACAAAGGTGTGATAAGATCATAAGGCAACACACGGTCGTTCGGTGTTAACTGCTTTATATCACCTTTAAAGAAATGATATTGCGAAAGTTTTTTAAAAGGCTCTTTATAATTCGTGTCTACTGTAACTGCAGAGCTTCCGCTCATGCACCTGCTGAAAAAAATAAGCAGGAAACAACAGGCACAAGCAATTAAAAGCACTGAGATCTTTTTCATCACATTTTCGTTTAGGTTGAATTATTTTAATTGGATCCGTTGCCGTTAATGCCGGCATGTTCGCAATCGAATTTTGAAAGGTCATGATCAACATGATCAGTGATATCGCTTTCTCCTTTTACTTCCCAGAAATTAAGATTGGCAAATTTTATATCGCCGTTATTGCGGATGCATATTTTGTAATCATCAGGCACCTGTCCTTTGTTGTCTCTTAGTTTCGGATCAGCAGAACCATCAACAATTATATCCTTGTAACCTTTTAAGCCAAGCGCAACCAGTTTGCCCATGTCTTTGCTCATGTCAGGCATTGAAATGGCTTTACTGTCAAACTTGTTATCATGAATGCTGATAGTATTGCAATAAGGTCCGAACAAAGAATCATTATAGGGTTTGCCTGTAAGTTGAAAGCATATAACAGAAATACCTACTGTTTTGTTATAGAAGATCCTGTTGTTATAAAGATCAGCACTATCAGTTGCCAGTACAATGATGCCTGTGCCCGGCGGAACTGTTGAAACCATTGAGCTTACCTTACCAAAGTTGGTTCCGTTGTTACTGATGCAATCATTATCATAAATGCGCGCATTTCTTCCGTTGTGCAAAGGCAGGCCCGGTGTATCAAATACTAAAATGCCGCCTGTATTATTTTCAGCTTTGCATTTATATACATCTGAGTTAATGCAGTTCTCAATTTCAATGCCTGCAACATTGTTATGCGCATAACAATTGCGCACGGTAACATTAATGGTTTGTCCAACATAAATACCCGCGTCACTTGAATAAGATGCTTCGCACTGTTCCATCAATAGATGTTTGCACTGTACAGGATAATAAGCATAATCGCCGTTGGTGCTGTCTGAACCGCTTGTCCAGGTTGAGTTCATATCACGAATGGCAATGGTATCGCAGTTAAGCAACTTAAGATTATTGCCTTTTGCATCCTGGATAGTAAATCCCTGGATAGTTATATCATTACAATTGGTAACAAGCAATCCTTCTCCGCCTTCTGTTTGATGCAAAAAAGAAAGAACAGATTTTCCTGCACCTGCACCTTTAATGGTCAGGTGTTTTTTTCCATCGATAGACAATGGTTTCTTTAATAAGAATTTCCCTTCGGGAATTTCAATCGTGCTGCCATCTTCTGCTGTAATGCATTGTTCAAGCAGTTTGTTTTGAAAATCTTCTGAGTAAGTAAATCCCGACGCATCAGGAGATTTTTTGTCGCTGCCACAGGAGCAAAAAAAAATGGCTGTAAAGCAAATAATCGTTGTAATAAATACATTCCTTTTCATGATGTAAGCTGATAGTTGTTTTGGTAACAGTTGTTTAGACAACTAATCTGAGGCGGAAAGTATATATTTTTTTTATACTGCGAATTTTTCCTGAAATTTTTTATCGATTTTTTGAAAAATTGAATCATTTGATTCAATGAAGGCAGCGATTTGACGGGATCGGGCTGTAAGGAAAAGGTTAGCGGTCACGGCCGTAACATCCGGCGACCAGGTAGTATAAATGGTCGGTTCATTATCGTTATCTGTTCGGTAGTTGTTCGCTCCTATTGACCGAACAACTACCGACCAAGTACCGAAGAAGTACCGACCAAGTACCGAACAAATGAGCCTTCAGGTTATTACTTGCGCTAAGTGTCTTATACGGCAATAGCTTTTTCCGTATGAAAATTATTTTTGTAAAGCTTATTCCGTAATCATGTCCGCTTTTTGTAAAGCTATTGCCGTATATGACGACCACTTTTTGAGGCACCTTGTTCGTATCATGTTCGTCTTTGTTCGTCCCGGAGGCGAAGAAGGTACAGTGTTGGGACGAACCAGGAGCGAACCAGGTACTAATTATTGGTGCACAATTCCGGAATAATGTTATCTTCAAAACACCAAACTCTTTTACTATGAAAATAACCTTTACACTTATTGTTTTATGTTTTTCTCTTGAATTGATGGCGCAAAAAGCAGGAACGCCGGATAGCAGTTTTGGAGTGGATGGAAAAGTGCTTACTTCTTTTCCAAATAGTTTTCCTGATTGTGCCACAGCAGCAACATTGAGTGATGGATCAATTATAACTGTTGGCACTATAACTTTTTCAAACGGAATAGATACCGGCGGTTTTTTAGCGTTAAAATATTCTGCAAACGGAGTACTTGATACAACTTTTGGTAAAGGAGGAATGTCCTTAGTAAAAGGAACAGGTACAGGGCAGGCAATTGCGATTCAAGCTGATGACAAAATTATTATTGGCGGTTATGGTTCTAATTTTTCTTCATCTTTTATAAGCATAGCTCGTGTAAATGCATTCGGGACTATTGATTCAAGCTTCGGTAATAATGGTGTTATTCTCACTAATTGGGGCCAAAATTGTCATGATATAGTTATACAAAAAGATGGAAAGATTTTAATCTTTGGTGAAGACAATACTTCATTTATTACAATGAGATACCTCGATAATGGAGCTTTAGATCAAACTTTCGGTGATGGCGGGATTGTGAAAACTTCTTTTGGTGGGCCAGCAGAAAATGGTAATGCCATAGTACTTGATCCTCAAGGAAAGATTACAGTAGCCGGTGATGATGGTGAATCTATATTACTGGCTCGTTATAACCCGAATGGCACTTTGGATCAAAGCTTTGGACAAGAAGGGAAAGTTATTTCTAACTTAACGAATCACATAGATGATATTTATGATATTGCTTTACAACCTGATGGAAAAATTGTCGCTGCAGGTGCAAGCAGCACATTCAACAAAAGCAATATTTTAGTTGTTCGTTACCTGATTAATGGTAGGCTGGATAGCAGCTTTGCAACTAATGGATTTATAGTGAATAAGCTTCCCTATAACACGTTATCTAAACGACTTGCATTGCAATCAGATAATAAAATTGTTGTTTGCGGTTATGCAATTAGTGATTCTATTTATGGCCATTTTCTCACAGAAAGGTTTTTAAGCAACGGAACAATAGATTCTTCTTTTAATGACAGTGGCTATGAAATAACTAAAATGGATCAATCAGATGCAGCCAATGCAATCATTATTCAGCACGATGGCAAAATTGTACTTGCTGGCGATGCAAGAGAGACTCCGCCAAATCCATTACTTTATCTTGTTGCTCTCGCCAGATATGACAATGATGAAACCAAAAAACAAATCATCGTTCAAAAGATCAAACATTATATACAAACACATAATAATGCACAAGCAACAACATTAAATAGTCTTTCTATCTATCCCAATCCTGCACAAAATGTTTTGCATATACAGGGTTTATCATCCAATGCAAAACTTACTGTTGTTGATTTTAATGGAAGTATAGCTGTGAGCTATGAGCTGCGGGCTGTGAGCGGCGTATACAACCTGAACATTGCATCGTTGCATGCAGGCAATTATTTGCTGAAGATTGAAACCAATGGTGAAGTGGTTACAAAGCAGTTTGTGAAAGAATAGTCGGGAAGACGGCAAGTCCGTAAGTCCGCGGGAATATTAGCAACAAATAGTATCTTCAAAACACCAAACTCTTTTACTATGAAACTAACCTTTACACTTATTGTTTTATGTTTTTCTCTTGCATTAATGGCGCAAAAAGCAGGTACGCTGGACAGCAGTTTTGGTGTAAATGGCAAAGTGATCAGCGAAAATTACCAGGGCGTTGCCCTGGCAAGCCTGCTGCAGCCCGATGGTAAAATTGTTATTGGCGGCGGCGGCAGTTATTATAAGGGAGACTCATTGTTAAGAGGCTCTTTATTAGCCCGCTATAATACAGATGGCAGCCCTGATCTAAGTTTCGCAGACAGCGGTCGTGGCGCTTATATTTTAGGCGACCTTCCTTATATTCCAACCATTCAATCCGTGGCATTAGAGCCCGATGGAAAAATTGTGGCGCTGGGAAACATAGCCGTGCAAGATGGTGTTTTTGGCGGCTTCTCATTGATGCGGTTTAACCCGGACGGAAGCCCCGATATAAGCTTTGGAATCAATGGGCTCGTTCTCGGGAATATTACCGGCGAATGGGATGCCGCTTTCCAGGTTGCTACGCTCAGTGATGGCAGAATAGTGGTGGCGGGTAAACTGCAAACAAATACCAGTAATAACAAAGGCTTCGTAGCTTGTTATACACAACAGGGAAATCTGGACCGGACATTTGGAGATGCAGGTATTGTTAATATTAATTTAGGCGAACCGCTGCTTCTAAATTCTGTGGTAACAACTACAGACGATAAAATTATTGCGGGAGGTGGTTATGACGGTTATGAAATATTATTAAAATACAATAATAATGGCACGCCGGACTTAACCTTTGGCGACAGCGGGCTGGCAAAAATGTCTTTTCCCGATGCAAAATATGGTACTACTATAAAAGATATAGCAATTGACAATAAAGGCAGGATTGTAACCGGCGGGTTGTTTGGGGTACAATTTAAGAGTGCGATAAAAGCAGGCCGGTTTACTGAAGATGGATTTACAGATACAAGCTTTAACAAGTATGGTTATGCTTATACAAATTACCGTACGGGTGATCCTTATGCGAACGCTGTTGCTGCACAGCAAAACGGCAAAGTAATAGTAGCAGGTTATCATACGGTTGGAGATTCAGGCACTTTTACAGCTATCAGGTACGATGAAGACGGAAGCCTTGATTCAGCTTTTGGAACAAACGGTATCCAGGATACTTATTTCTTTGGTGATGATGTAGCCTATTCAATCAATATCCAACCCGACGGGAAAATTATACTTGTTGGATATTCACAACTTTTATATGAACAGCATATAGATATCGCCCGTTATAATAGTGATGAAACCAAAACACGAAAACAAATCCTCATCACCAAAATCAAACGCTGGATACAGCACCACAACGGCATTGAGTGGAATAATATGCCAGGCACTCAAAGCTATGCAGTACAGAAAAGCATTGATGGACAACATTGGACAACGGTTTACCGTTCACAGGTTACTGCTTACAGTGCACACTACAGTGATCCAGCACCTTCGTCAACAGGCACTACATATTATCGTTTACAAACAACAAGCACAAGCAATGCCGTTGCTAACTCAAATGTTATAGCTATAAGCTATCAGCCATTGGCTATTAGCCTTTCACCTAACCCTGCAAAAAATACCTTATCAATTACAGGCTTACCCATCAATGAAAAAGTAAAAATAACCGTAGTTGATTTTAGCGGTAACACAGCTATCAGCCAACAGCTATTAGCTAATAGCCAATTATACAATTTTGATATTTCATCATTACATGCAGGTAATTATGTGCTTAAAGTTGAAACAGGTACTGCCAGTGTTGCAAAGCAGTTTGTGAAGGAATAGTCGGGAAGACGGGAAGTCCGTAAGTCAGAAAGAAATACAACAACATAAACTAGTATCTTCAAAACACCAAACTCTTTTACTATGAAACTAACCTTTACACTTATTATCTTATGTTTTTCTCTTGAATTGATGGCGCAAAAAGCAGGAACACTGGATAGCAGTTTTGGAGTGGATGGAAAAGTGCTGACAGCCTTTAATAACCAAAGTTCAGTTGTTATTTACCATGCTATTACTCAACCTGACGGAAAGATTATTACAGTTGGGGATTTCACATCCGATGATACAACACTGGCTAGTGGTTTCCTGGCTATACGATACACTGCGAACGGTTTATTAGATTCAACATTTGGACAAGATGGCAAAGCCGTAATTGTTTTCGACGATCAGGACGACGCAAGAGCGCTTGGTGCAGCTATCCAAAGCGACGGAAAAATCATATTGGATGGAGTGGGTAACAAGGGACTCTTTTCAGTTAAGTATTCCGGATTAATTGCTCGGTTGAACACCAACGGCACTTTAGATTTATCATTTGGAGAACACGGAATAATTGAAACGCGCTTCTCTAAAAGCAGGGAAGGATATACAACTGTAGCACTACAAACTGATGGAAAAATTGTGGCTGCAGGCTATACCAATAATAATACGGGTTTAATTTCCTGTTTTTCAGAAAATGGGATCCTTGACAGTACTTTCGGAAAAAACGGGTATATAATAACTCAGCAATACATACATCTTAATGACTGTAAAATTCAAACAGATGGGAAGATAGTTTTGTGTGGCGATTATCAACCTGTTTATTATCCGGAATATTGTATGCAAAGGTATTTATCCAATGGAAGTTTAGATATTGAGTTTGGAAATCAGGGAACAGTATCACTACAACCGAACCCGGCAGGTAATCAATTCAATGCACTTTCTTTTCAATCAGACGGCAAAATTGTTGCTACTGGTGTAGACGGTATTTATTCGCCAAACCGAGTAAGTTATTTTGGAACCGCTCGTTTTGATATACAGGGAAGACTGGACAGTACATTTGGAACAAATGGAATTGTTATAACAGCTTTCGGCGATTCACTATCTTTTGCGAACAGCGTGCTTATTTCAAAAGAAGATGAGATTTTCTTAGGTGGAGAAAAGGCACTTGACTCCGCTGGTGATTATGCACTTATAAAACTCACTAAAGATGGCAAAACAGATAGTCTTTTTGGGCAAGATGGAAAGGTTACAACAGACTTTGGTTATGTAGATGGTATAACCTCTTTGATGTTTCAGCAAAATGGTAAAATAGTTGCTGCGGGGGAAACCATGTTGCCACCTGTTTATTACGGCTCCTTAGCCCGGTACAACAATGATGGAGAAACCAAAAAACAAATCATCATTCAAAAGATCAAACATTATATACAAACACACAATGCGCAGGCAACAACATTAAACAACGTTTTTGTTTATCCCAATCCTGCACAAAGCATTTTGCATATACAGGGTTTATCATCCAATGCAAAACTTACCGTTGTTGATTTGAGTGGCAGCATAACTTTGAGCAGTGAGCTGCGGGCTATGAGTGGCGTATACAACCTGAACATTGCATCGTTGCATGCAGGCAATTATCTGCTGAAAATTGAAACAAATGGTGAAGTAGTTACAAAGCAGTTTGTGAAAGAATAAGATCAGGGATGACATCCTTCTGAAAGGATGTCATCCCTTAAACAGGTGTGTTGCTGTTGATTACTAAAAATCAGAATAAACGCAGCGTTTCACAGCTTTGTAAAAAGAATATTACAGAAACCCGTGCTGCCACCTAATTTGTAAAATGCATTTGCAGGTATAATTAAATAATTTTGCCTGCAGTTACTGGTATGAAGATAAAAACAACCGCACGCATAGGAGGTATATTGTACTTACTGATAATTACTGCAGGTATATTCAGTGAAATATTTGTAAGAAACAAACTTATTGTATGGGATAATGCGGCTGAAACGGCGTCAAATATTAAAAGCTCAGCCTTACTATGGCGCGCAGGCATTACCGCAGACCTCATAATGCACGTTTTTGATATTCCACTGATGCTGATTATATACATCCTGCTGAAACCGGTAAATAAAAACCTGGCAATGCTTGGCTTGTTGTTTACATTAATACAAACCGCCGTTTTAGTGGCGTTCAAATTAAAACTTTTTGATGCCCTTTTTTTAACAGACTATGCAGGTATGAATACAGCGCAAACAAGCCAGTTGAATGCTTTGGCATTTATCGCCATCAGGTCTGATGCCTACGGGTTTTGCATCGGGTTATTGTTCTTTGGGTTTGCCTGTATTATAAACGGTTATCTTATTTTTAAATCTGGTTATATTCCTAAATTTATTGGCGTCCTTATACAAATTGCAGGGCTGTGTTATATTATCAATAGTGTTGCGCAGTTTATTAATCCCGGTATGGCAGCTATTATTTCCCCCGGTATTCTTATCGTTCCGTTTATAGCAGAATTATCGTTTTGTTTATGGTTGCTCATAAAAGGTGTAAGATTTTATCCCGCATAACTCAAATCTAAAAAATTCTTTTAAAAGAAAACCGAAAACTTCAGCCTGGCGAAAAAGGGAACTCCTGCTGTATAGCTTAATTCATCAACAGGCGCAGGTTCATTGGTCCCCTTGCTGGCTTCCCCGCCAACATGTAAACAAACTAATTCTTTTCACTCAGGAACTGTTGGCGGGAACGCCAACAGCAGCACAAAATGGGTTTAAAAAAGATAAAAAAGCAAGCCTGGATGTAATTGCTTTACAAGGCTATTCTGTTGAAACCTGGATTGGTTTTTAAGCGCCGATGGACAGGATGCAAGTGATAGTGTGTGGGTGGTGGTGTGAGATGAGCAATAAGGCTTTTGACGCATCAAATTCTAAGAATGTCTTCATGATAATGTAACCGGCATCAGATGGGTATTAAAAAAGTAAACAATTTTATTTTCAGTATTACTTTTTTAACTAGTATTACTTTTTTATTTTTGCTATAAATTTAAAATTATGGAAACATCCATATTAACAGTGAAAGGACAGTTATTAATTCCAAAGCGCATCCGAAATAAATACGGAATAAAATCCGGCGTTAAAGTAATATTTGAAGAAACTGAAAATGGGGTGATGATTCGACCCATGAATGAAAACTATTTTAAATCTTTTAAAGGTTTATTAAAATCAACCGGCAATTTGAAAGAAGAAATGCAGCAAATGAAAACGGAAGAAAAAAAGTTGGAAGAAAGAAAATTACATCTACCCGTTAAAACTAAAAAAGCAAAATAGCTATGGCGCATTATGTTTTAGACAGCTTTGCCTTACTTGCTTACTTTAGAAATGAAGAAGGGGGTGAAATAGTTGAACAATTGCTAAATGACGCAGCCGCTGATAAGCATGAATTATATCTTACTTGTATTAATGCAGGCGAAGTGTATTATATGTCTTCCCGAAAAGATGGTACTATAAAGGCGGAGCTTGTCTGGAAAGCCCTGCACCAGTTTCCTATTCATATTATTGATGCTGACTTAGAATTTACATTGACTGCTGCCAGGCTAAAAGCAAAATATACTATTTCATATGCCGACGCTTTTGCGGCTGCGCTAACTATTAAAAGAAAAGCAACTTTAATTACGGGTGATGATGAGTTTAATGCGTTGAAAAATGAAGCTGGGTTTAAAGTAAAGTATTTGTAATGCAGATTTAGAAAGTTTTATGATAACTAAAGAGGATATTGAAAAATATTTGCTTTAAGGCTTAGTAATAGAGCACGATCTTTATTACAAACCTGAAATTGGAAGAATTCAATTCATTTTTCAATTTTTTTATTACTGCAAAAAAGAGAATAGATTTTTAGTCAAATGAGGAATTGTGGTTATAAAAGCGGACAAGAATCTTCTTGCCACAATGTCCCTTAGCCTGGGTTTGTGCAAGGAAAGGACATTGTGGTTTAAAAACGCCAATGTCCTGGCTAACACACAGAAGCTATTTAGGAGGCATTCGAAGAAGGAAACCAACTATCTATTGAGTAGTCATCAATACAAAAAATATCAAATCATCCCCCATTTCTGCCCATTTAGCCCAAATCGTCCAAACGTGCCCAATTTTGCCTTTTCGTGCCCTTTTGTGCCTAAACATGCCCAAACGGGAAATCATATTTTCAACCTGTTCTAATATTGCATATCAGTTTTACAGAAAAAGCGTTGAAGTTCTTTGAAATATTGTTTAAGTGAATTTAAGATGCATAATTATAAGATTCCCGATGTATTGGGAAAGACGGGTGAGTGGTCAGGATTTACAATCGAGGCAATAGCATCGGTTTTATTTAAAAGAATACAGAAAACTTCAGCTTCGCGAAAAAAGGGACACCGGCTGTATAGCTTAGTTCATCAACCGGTGCGGGTTCGTTTTTTAATCTTGTTATATATTCAATTTCTGTTTCATCCCAGGTTGTGTTAAACAGGTTCTCGATGGATAACCCGATCTCATAATTTTTCTTTGTATAGTTTGCTGTAAGGTCTGTAAGAAAATAGCCTTTGGCTATTAAACTATAATCAGCATTTGCAGGCCTGTCGTGCATATAACGATAACTTATTCCACCATTTAAACCATCCTTAAATTTAAAGTATAAACCTGCAGTGCTTGTAAATGTGGGCGCACCTTCTATATAGTCTTTACCTTTTGGCGCATCTAACGCTCTTGGTTTTGCGAGGTTTACATTGGCATCGCCGTACAACCATTTTGTAACCTGGTACCGTGCTGAAAAATCAATTCCTTTTCTTACTGTTTTGCCGCCGGGTTCTACGCTTTCATCTCCATAATCAGAACCATACGTAAACTCCTGTTGTAAATAAATATACCATAACGCAGCGTTGATGTATAAATGTGGTAAAGGCTTCCAGTTAATGCCCAAATCTGCGCCGTACGCAGATGGTAAAACCTGGTAACCTTCATTTCCTATTACAACACGCGCATCATTGGAATGAAAACCTTTTCCGGTTTTTACATATAGCTGTACCTGGTTATTTAAAGTGTATTGAATATTTATTTTTGGATTGATGCCTGCTTTGCCCTGGCTTGTTTTTAAACCATCATAAATAGCAGCAGCACTGTCTGAAGCAGGAGCTGTACTTAAGTAATAGAAATTAAAATAATCTGCTCTTAATCCAACATTAAAAAGCCATTTGCCTGTTTCAAGTGTTTCATCAATATAGGCATTTACATTGGCTTCTTTTACAATTCCCAGTTGAAGATAATTAAGCAGTGAATCGCCATCTAATGAATGTGCAAGCCAGCTTGGATGTGTATGATCGTATCTGAAACCAATACCTGCCGAAGAATTAAGCACTGCATTGTTAAAAACAGACTGGCGTGATAACTTTCCACTATACCCAAACATATCTCTTACTTCATGCTGGTTAAATTCATCACCGTTTATGGGATCAACATAATAAAAAGTAAAGTTGGTAAACAACTGGAAATATGTATGCAGGTAATAAGCCTGGTTCTCTAACGTAAAATTATTTTTGAGTGAAGTGGTAAGCTTAACGTTTGCAATGGTTTTATTGGTTGCACCCCCCTGGCCGCTGTCAAGCACACCAAAACGATCCGGAATATAACCTTCGCTTACTGCACGATTAGGAATTTCGCCGGATGCACGCCACGTTGATGTAAACGTTGATAGCGTTGCAGTTAATTTTGAATTGCTTCCTATCTCTGTATTGAATTTACCAAACAGGTTGTATCTTTTAAAATGCTGTTTGTAATCAAAGGGGCCGTTTGTATATAAAGCTTCACCTGCAACATAAGCACTCCGGCCTCTGTCTTTTGCTTTGTTGCTTAACAGGTTTACCATGGCAACAGCTCTTGCAGTATTAAACTGCCCGGCTTCAACTTTCACCATATTATTTTGGAGCACATTTATCGTGTTGTAATTAACAAAACCTGCGGTACAAAAATCTCCTTTGTTGGCATAGTATGGCCCCTTACCAAAATCATAGCTGCCAACCGTTTCAGGTATAAGATAATGAAGGTCTGCCCAGCCCTGGCCGTGTGCCTGTGACACTAAATTAACCGGCATATCATCAACAGAAATATTTACATCAGTGCCATGATCTGCATCAAAGCCACGCAGAAAAATTTGTTCTGCTTTTCCGCCGCCAACCTGTTGTGCAATAAACAACCCGGGAACAAGCCGTAACAGGTCCTGCGCTGAACGTGCAGGCTTCATATTCAGATCAATATTGCTTAATGTTCTTGTTGTTGAAATAGAATTTACATTGGTTGATATTACTATATCTTTCAGATCAACCGTTCCTCTTTCAAGCGGAATGCTTTCCTGGTTATTAAGATATGTTGCAGCAATTATTTTAGTTGTATAGCCAATGAATGAAACCTTTAATGAATCCTGTGTGCTTACATTGCTGAGCGTAAAATCTCCGTTTTTATCAGTAAGCGTTTGCTTTTGATTGCTGGTTATTAAAGCAGCTTCCAAAGGCTCTCTTGTATTTTCGTCAACCACTTTTCCTTTGATGGATTGCGCACCTGCATTTATACACCACGATATAAACAGCACGAATAAAATTGTACGCATAATTATTTGTTTAGCAGTAAGTGCTTAACCAATTAATAATAATAGCTGAAGAATAAACCTTGATCGAATGAGACTTTACATTACTGTTTTATAACAGGCACTTTGAAAAGCTATTTGTTTGAAATTGATTAATGAATATCGGTCAGACGCTTTTTTAGACTATTCGATTTACATGTTGTTGATTAAAGCGTCAGACCGGTAAACAATATTTATATATTCACACAAACCTGCCAGTCTCTTTAAATAAATGTGCGCGGAGGAGGATTTATAAAGTCAATATAAATATTGCTTATTGATTCTTCAATGAAAGGATAGCCATTAATTGAAGTGCAGGAATTTAAGGGAATGAAAATATAACAAACCGCTGTTTCGTGTATGGTTTGTTCGTCTTTGTCTGTCTTCTGATTTTTAGAAGCATCATCATTTGCACCGGAAGCTGCCATCTCTTTTTCAACATGATCACTACCTTCAATTGCATGCACGGTTGCTATATGATACGCTTCAGCAAAGCAATGCATCACGGCATCTTCGCCAACAGGTATCAATGGTTTTAAGATAACTGTTGAGTAGATCAATATGAGATAATATGCTACTGCAAATTTCATTTGCGCATCAGCTTTCTTTATACAAAAAATACTCTTTCAATTGTCCAGTAAAATGCAATGGATGCAATGATGATCGATAACGGGTAAACAATTGCCTGTTTATAATTTTTTATGGATTTGAATGGTGTTATAATTAAAGCAAACACTGCAAGAATAATTGTCATTTGCCCAAGCTCAACACCCACATTAAAACTGAATATGGATAAGAAAAATTTATCGGATGGCAAACCAATTTCATTCAATGCACTTGCGAAACCCATGCCGTGGATCAGACCAAACATAAACACCAGCATTATGCGCCACGGGCTAAGTTTTGCGATGAGTAAATTTTCAATCGCAATAAATAAAATGGATAACGCAATGATGGGTTCAACCACAGCAGTTGGTGCCACAATAATATTCTTCATTGACAGCGCAAGTGTTATTGAATGTGCCACTGTAAATGCAGTTGCCTGCCATAAAATGGTGCTTAATTTATTGTTCAATAAACAAAGCCCTGTTACAAATAAAATATGATCAAAACCATTGGGCAGAATATGCATGTAACCCAGTTTAAGGTAATACCAGAATACATTGCTTACCGGCGCTTTGTCCAACGCATAATTTATGGTGTGCGCATAAGTGCTTCCCGCAAGCAGCAGGAAGCAAATACCTAATATAATTTTAAGATTAAAAGCAGCACTCTTTTTCATAACAACAATTTTTTTGATATTAAATTGCTTTTCTTTTTACGGTCAGACGCATCAAAAGCGTCAGACCGCTACTAACAAATCACTTTACATAAAAGTTTTTTGTGCTTCCAATCTTAATGGCTGATCTATGTATGGATTCTGCAATGAAGTTTCAGAAATGGTTTCTTTGGCTAATTGTTGATTGCCTGATTTGTAATAGATCAATGCTGCCCTGCTTAACAACACAGGATTTTTTGAATGCGTGCGCATCGCAACATTCACATAAGGAACTGCTTTTGCATATTCGCCCCTGCAGTAATAAACCCATGCTACAGTTTCATTCACATCTATATTATCCGGGCGCCTGTTGTATTCAAGCATTGCATGTTCCAATGCTTTATCGTTGTCTTTAATTTTTAAATAAGCATATGCAAGTTCTTTGTCTGCATAGTGGCCTAAATTCTGGTTGGCAACAGCAGCCTGTGCGTTTGCATTCAATTCATCAATAACCTGTTTGGAGAGTGCATCTGCTTTTGCCTGCTGGCCGGATTGCTGGTAAGCATCCACCAATTCTTCTTTAATTGTATAATCATCAACAACAGAATCTGCTTTATTATAAAGATTGATTGCTTTTGTATAATCTTTTTGTGATACGGCTATCTGTGCAAGCCCTGCCAAAGCATAAGCATAATCAGGCCTTACCGTTAATGATAGTTGATACAACGTATCTGCTTCACTATAGTTGCCTGTTTTCTGGTAAAGATTGGCAAGCTGGTATCTTGACCATTCTGTATGTTCATCACCGGAACCGCCTGCCTGCACTGCCATCTGCATTGCTTTTATGGCGCCGGAATAATCACCAAAGATTTCTCTCAGGTAAGACACTCGTGAATAAGAAGTAAGGTCAGGGCGAACGCTTACCATTTTATCAGCATAAGAAACTGCCGTATCATAATTGCCCATTTCAACATTGCCGTCAACCAATAAACCATACACATAGGCATTGTAAGGATTTACCTGTTGCGCTTTGTGTGCTACAGCAAGCCCGTCAGCAAAATGATGCTGCGACATATAAATAAGCGATTTAAAAACAAGGCCTGTAAATTCAAGTGAGTCCAGGTTAAGCACATCGTTTATATACTTCATTGCGGCAACATCATAGTATGCATAATTGCCGGTAACGCGCGCTTCCTGTATATATAAAGCAGCAAGCCTTAGCTGCGATTTTGAATCGGTTGGATTGTCTTTTATCAGCGCGAGCAAAGAATCGGATGAATGTTTCGCCTGTTTCCATTCTTCAGAATTTGCCAATGCGCCTTTACGTTCAAGCAAAACGTAAGCTTTGTTTTCGTCCTGTGTTTTTTTATAGTTGTATTTTAAAATTATACCTGCAACGGCAACACAGAAAAGAATTATACTCAGCAGGTAAATGTTTTTCTTTTTCATGAAATGATTTTTTTGAGGTGAACAAAACATTACACGGTGGTTAGCCGTGTAATGTTGTTAGTGAACTGATCATTTATTGAACTATTACTTTTTTTGAATCTACTGCCAGGCCATTGTTTACAGCAATAACAGTGTAGGTTCCTTTTACAAAAGAAGCAACAGGAATCTTTGTTGAATTACCATTTATTTTTTGAGAAATGATTTTAGTGCCTTGTGCATTATAAATATCTATCTGCACATTTTGTATGGTTGAATTAATGTTTACGAACTCAGTTGCCGGGTTCGGCGATACAGTAAGAACGTTTGCATTGAACTTAATAAACTTTACAGGAGAATAGATAGAACTTCCGTCTTTATCTACTTCTTTTATCCTGTAAAAATTTGTTTTGGTCAATGAAGGATTCATATCGGTATACTGATAGCTTGACATATCACCGATCGATGTAACCTCACCAATCTTTGTGTAGTTCTTTGCATCAGTGCTCATTTCAACTTCATAATGATTTGCACTAAGCTGGTTTTGCATCTGCCATTGCAACACTGCACTGTTATTATTAACACCTTTTACTGCAAACGTTGTAATCTGCGCTGCGTGTGCAGAATTGGTGCCTTTATATTGTTCGCCTGTAAATCCTCTCCATGGTGTTTGTTCATAAGGGAAGCAATCTTTGAATGTTGTATCATTATGCGTAACGCCTGCTTCAAAAGTGTAAACATTTAAGAAATCCGGTGTTAACGGGCTTGGTGTTGAACCAACAACATAATCATCATACCACAATCCGATTGCTGCCAATGCAACACCGGATACTGCCTGCAGCTCAATAGTTGTTACATCATCTTCCAATCTTCTTCCGTTTGGAAATCCATCCATGTTTGGAATAAACTGCAAAGCGGCGCTTCCATCAAATCTTGGATCTGTTAAGCCCAAAGCTGCTGCCTGTATAATTCCCAGACTGCTGAAATCAGCACTGTTGCGTGGCGTAACAGGTACTGCCATGTTTAATCTTAAACGATCTTCCAGTGTTGGCAGAAAATTGTTGATGAAAG
>Ga0206973_1042_pt2 | contig 35665 bp, 29 predicted proteins | sample Alteio_BWOrgHeat_83_FD_152927 | JGI IMG/M metagenome (GOLD analysis project Ga0206973, IMG submission 152927) | Enriched cells from forest soil in Barre Woods Harvard Forest LTER site, Petersham, Massachusetts, United States -... | ecosystem: Environmental > Terrestrial > Soil > Temperate forest >...
GAAGGAAGGCTGAGCGATTATGAAGTGCTTATCAGCCGACTCATCGATCGTGCTTTGCGTCCTTTATTCCCGGACGATTATTTCTGTGATGTTCAGGTGTTGGTTACACTTGTTTCATCAGATGCCGAAGTAATGCCTGATTCTTTAGCTTGTCTGGCAGCCAGCGCTGCATTAGCAGTTTCAAATATTCCTATCAAAGAAATTATTTCTGAAGCACGCGTAGCCAAAGTTGATGGCGAAATGGTTGTTAACCCAACCCGTTCACAACTTGCTAATGCAACCATGGATTTTATGATCGGCGCAACCGAAAAGAATCTTATGATGGTTGAAGGCGAAAGTGAAGAATGCAGCGAAGAAGATTTGGTAAATGCATTACAACTGGCGCACGATGCCATTCGCATACAGATAAAAGCGCAGCAGGAACTACGCTCTAAAGTAGGTGTAACCGAAAACAGGGATTATGCAAAGGGTGAAGTGAATGAAGAGTTGAAAGAAAAAGTGAGCGCATTTTGTAAAGACCGTTTATACCAGGTTGCATCAGGCGGAACAGCAAAAGCTGAACGCAGTGAAGCTTTCAAATTAATAAAAGATGAATTACTGTTAAGCCTGCCTGAAGATACCAGCGACGTGCATTTAAAACTCGCTAAAAAATATTACGAAGATCTTCAATGGGAAGTTGTTCGCAACATGATATTGGATGATCGCAAACGTTTGGATGGCCGCAAGCTTGATGAAGTTCGCGTATTGAATATGGAAGCAGATGTGTTGCCTTCCCCGCATGGCTCTGCATTATTCACAAGAGGAGAAACTCAATCTTTAACAACTGTAACCTTGGGAACTCCTTTAGATGAATTATTAGTTGAAAGCGCTGCAACAAGTGTATACAGCAATTTTATCCTTCATTATAATTTTCCTCCTTTCTCTACCGGCGAAGTAAAACCAATGCGCGGGCCGGGAAGGAGAGAAGTTGGTCATGGTAACCTTGCAATGCGTAGTTTGAAACAGATGATGCCTGGAAAAGATTATCCTTACACTGTGCGAATTGTAAGCGATATTCTGGAAAGCAACGGCTCATCATCAATGGCTACTGTTTGTGCAGGTTCATTGGCATTAATGGATGCCGGCGTTCCTCTTCCAAAACATGTAAGTGGTGTTGCAATGGGTTTAATTACGAGAGCTTCTGATAATAAATATGCAATTCTTACAGATATTCTTGGTGATGAAGATCATTTGGGAGATATGGATTTTAAAGTTACCGGAACCCGCGATGGTATTTGCGGTGTGCAGATGGATATTAAGATCGATGGCTTAAGCATGGATGTAATGCGTGAAGCATTGGAACAGGCACGCAAAGGAAGATTGCATATTCTTGATGCAATGTATGCAGCCGTTGAAGCTGCAAGACCTGAAGTTAAATCTCATGCACCACGCATGGAAAAACTAATAATTGAGAAAGAATTTATAGGTGCAGTTATCGGGCCCGGTGGTAAAGTGATACAGGAGATACAAAAAGAAACCGGCACTACTATAAACATAGAAGAAGTTGGAAACTTTGGCGAGGTTAGCATTTTCTCTGCCAGTAAAGAAGGTGTTGAAAAAGCTTTGAGATGGGTGAAAGGAATTGTTGCTGTACCGCAGGTTGGTGAAGTGTATGAAGCCAAAGTAAAAAGCATTCAGCCTTATGGCGCTTTTGTTGAATTTCTTCCGAAAAAAGAAGGATTGTTACACATCAGCGAAATAAGCTGGAAACGCCTTGAAACTATGGAAGGTGTTTTAAACGAAGGTGATATGGTTAAAGTAAAATTGGTAGGACTTGATCCAAAAACAGGCAAGTTTAAATTAAGCCGCAAAGCTTTAATGCCTAAACCGGAAATCAAATAAAACCACAGGAGTAATTAATTTATTGTCTGATAAATGAAACCCAATGTTTAAAGCATTGGGTTTTTTATTTTCACTTCAATCATGTTTTGATGTTTGTTTAATGCATTTGAAATGATATTTTTTCCTGAATATGCGAATCATTTTTACAGGTATCTTGGTATTCAAATTTATACTTGCTCATGAGCAAGAAATTACTGATATTTTTATGTTTCACTTTTAGTGCTTTCAATGTTTTTTCGCAAACGCTTAATGAAAAAAAAGCTGAGCATCTTGGCTTAAAAGATGGCTTGCCGGATGCAGTTATTACTTCCATTTGCCAGGATGAAGATGGTTTTCTTTGGATAGGAACTACGAATGGGTTGAGCAAATACGATGGCGTTGAATTTCAAAATTACTATCACACAAAAGATAGCAATTCATTGCCCGGTAATTATATCAGGAAGATCATCAACCTACCTCATCATCGCATACTGATTGCAGATGCAACAGGCCTGAGCATTTTTTATACTGATAAAAATATTTTTAAAAACCTGTTGATACATGCCCCTCCAAACGCATTCCCATTTGAAAATAATTTTATCGTAACGGCTGTAGATGCCCACCAAAATATTTGGGCAGCATCGCAAACTAAATTATATGAACTTGATACAAATCTTCACATTATTCAATCATGGAAACAGCCTTTAAAACCAATGAAGGGAAGTTCATTTATTTACATCATAAAGATCAGGCCGCTTACAAATGGGCAGGTTATTTTTCAAACGGTTTTTTTTGATAACTCTAATTATTTTATTTATTTACCGGAACAAAAAAAGATCATATCCTTATCTGAACTTCAAAACAATTCTTTTGATTTTCTTTATAAAACTTCTGCTGCAGTAAGAGATGTATGTTTTGATAAAAATGAAAACGCCTATTTTATTAAGTACCAGGTTGACAGTATTTTTTATTTCAATTCTTCAACAAAAAGCATAAGCGCATTTTTCCTTGGAAATGATTTTAGAAAGCAACAGTTTTATTACAACTGCAATCTTGATTTTATTAATGATGGTCTTGTTGGATGCATTTTATCCGGTGGCGGACTTTTATATTGGCAAGATCCATTGCAACCTGAAAAGAACTCTTTTCAAAAAAACTTTGTTTTTGCAAATGAAGAACCAACATGCACTTTCAATGATGATGAAGGAAATATATGGATAGGCGCTGCAAATGGTTTATACAAATACACACTCGCAAAAAATTATCTTGATATTATTCCGTTTCCGCAATCAAACAATAAAACAAAAGAGAACATTGAGCTTGAAGCAGTTTCTTCAAATGCCAATAAAGTTTTTATAGCTACCAATGGTGCAGGTTTTTTTTATAACAATGATACTTCATGGAAAAATGAATTATGGAATAAAAATGCAACGTTGAATGATGTGTGGAGCATAAAAATTTTTGAAAAAAACGTTTATTCAGTTGCCACACAGGAAGGCTTATACAAGTGGAATATAAATAGTGACCGGCACGATCGTTTTGCATTTCCTGAAAATTTTGAATGGATAAATACATTGCCCATTACAATTCAGTTTAAAGACAGTAAAAATATTTTTTGGATTGGTTTGGGTGAAGGCAAAGGTGTAGCTGCATATGATTTAAAAACGGGCGCGGTGAAAATTTACGGCAGGCATAGCAGTAAATATTTTCCACTCAGCTATCCTATTTCTGTTGATGAAGATGAGTATGGAAATTTATGGATGGGAGGCCCGCATGGTATTGGCCTTGCAAAGTATAACAGGCTAAAAGATTCATTTACGCTGATTCCGCCGGCATACAATACAGATTTTGACAATGGTGAGATCAATTCAATTTATACAGATCATAAAGGTCATATATGGCTTGGCACTTCATCAGGATTAGTGAAATATGATATTGTAAAAAATGAGTTTAAAAAATTCAACATCCAATCAGGCTTAGCAGGAAATATTATACACGATCTTGATGTTGATGCAAATGGCTGGCTGTGGATTGCAACAAGAAATGGTTTGAGTTGTATCAATCTTACTTCAGAAAAAATAGTCAGCTTCAACGGTTTCTATAATTTATCAGACGAAGCTGTAAATGCTGTGCATTACAATGCTGCTGATAATAAAATATATTTTGCAACTGAACATTCTTTGTATAGCATTATTCCGGATGAATGGCTTGTTCAGCACAACAAACCAAAAATATTTATCACAGCAGCAGATGTGCAGAACAAAGCGCTTGATTTAAATGCTCCTTCGAAGCTTGCGCATGATCAAAACAATATCAACATTAAATTTTCAACTGCGAATCTTATCAATGGCAAACAGGATAAATATTTTTACAAGCTGAATACAAACACAAATGAATGGAATGCTTTGGGAAAGCAAAGACAGGTAAGCTTTTCAAATCTTGCACCGGGTGATTATCATTTTTCAGTAAAGGCACAAACAGCAGACGGAGGATGGACAAGCAACATTGCCACACTTTCATTTTCCATTGCTTATCCTTTTTGGGAAACATGGTGGTTTATATTGCTGGGCTTAATCGCAATAATTATTGTTATTTATTCTTTGTATAAATACCGCATCCGGCAATTGCTTAATGTACTGGAAGTAAGAAACCGCATTGCAACAGATTTGCATGATGATATTGGTTCTGCGCTTACAAACATCAATATACTTGCAACGCTTAGTTCATCAAATATTAATCAGTCAAAGAAAGCAGAAGGTTTTTTAAAACGCATAACTGAAGAAGTAAATAAATCAAGCCAGTCATTAGATGATATTGTATGGAGTATTAACACAACCAACGACAGCTTTGAACAAATGGCTGCACGCATGCGGCGTTATGCTGCAGAACTGTTTGAAGCAGCAAACATTCACTATGAATTATTTTTTGATGAAAGGCTTACGCATCAAAAGCTGCGTATGGAACAGCGCCGGGAAATATATTTTATATTCAAAGAAGCGGTGAATAATATTTACAAACATGCACAGGCAACGTTGGTGCAAATAGAATTGAGACAGGAGAGGAATATTTTTTTTATGATGATAAAAGATAACGGAAAAGGTTTTGATGCAACTGCACAAACAACACGCAACGGTATTAAAAATATTTATGCACGCACCAATAAATACAAAGGCACTTGTGATATAGCATCAAACAACAGTGGAACAACAATTAAAATTTTTATGCCTTTTATAAGCTAACTACTCAAATGAGTGATATGCAGGTTTTTTATTAAGCAGTAATTTAGTTGCGTGGCTATAAAAATTATTTTGTTTGAAGACAACGACCGTTTGCGTGAGTCATTATCATATCTATTGAATGAAGAACCAGGCTATGAAGTGCTTGCTGATTTTAATAATTGTAATGAAGCTGGTGCAATCGCGAAAAATTATCATCCTGATGTTGTGTTAATGGATATTGATATGCCCGGCCATTCAGGTATTGAAGGCATAACAATGATAAAAGAAGCAAACCCGCATACTGCTGTAATTATGTACACCGTATTTGAAGACGATGAAAAATTATTTCAGTGTTTATGTGCAGGAGCAAACGGTTATCTGCTAAAGAAAACACCACCGTCAAAGTTGTTTGATGCTATACAGGAAGTATTGAACGGAGGCGCACCAATGTCTCCTGCTATTGCAAAAAAAGTGTTGAATACATTCCAGCAAAAACAAAACAATAAATACAATCTTACACCACGCGAAACGGAAGTATTGCAGTTATTGAATAAAGGATATACAATAAAAATGATCGCTGCTGAATTAAATGTTGCATTTGATACAGCCCGTTCGCATCTTAAAAATATTTATCAGAAACTTCATGTTAATTGCGGTAAGGAAGCTATTGCAAAAGCTTTGAACGAAAAGATTGTGTGAGGATGTCTTTCATTTCTTCATTATAACATATAGTGCTACTCTCAGTGGTATTAAAACGCTGCGTAACTCTATGCAAACACTACTTAAACTCAGTGGTAAAATTTTAACCACAGAGTTGCCCGGAGTAATACACGGAGTTTCACTGACAATATTTTGGAAGCAGATGAAAATTCTTTCACGTCATCTCGACGTAAGGAGAGATCTCCGGAAATTTAAACAGTATGAATAAGTAGAGATGTCTCGTTCCTCGACATGATACAAGTTGGTTTCAAATAACTAACCTCTGACAATATTTAAATGCTTTGCATCCCTATCACTCAAAATGAGGATTGACAACGCGCTATGTGTTTGTGAATTTTACAGTACAAAATATTGTACTTATGAAACACACTTACTTCTTCTTACTCTTATTAATAACTGCTGATAGTTTTTCGCAATGGAATAAAGACAGCCTTGTACGCAATCCTGTTTGTACAGCCCCACATTCGCAGTATTATGCACGTTCCTGCACTGACGGAGCAGGCGGTGCCATCTTCACCTGGGTTGATGAACGGAACCTTCCCATATCAGCAATATATGCGCAAAAAATTAACGTGAAAGGAAAGAGAGCATGGGCAGCAAACGGAATACCCATTTTTGCTCCAACAGATGTTAGTACAGGTTCAGTGTATTCTACCATTGTTGCCGATGGCAGTGGTGGTGCTATCATTGTTATGGAAATATCGGTTATCGGCGGCGCCAACCAACTTTGGGCGCAACATATTAATGCTGCAGGAGCATTGTTGTGGGGCAACGGAGTAAGGATTACTGATGCTCCCGATGCACGTATGCGTTGGGTGGAAGACCCTACACAGGACGGCATAAGCGCTGATGGCAGCGGCGGTGTTTTTGTAACATGGCAGGCTTACCAGGATACCTATTTTAACTACGCACAACATATAGATGCAAATGGCAATCTTGTATGGGGATCAACAGGCGTACCATTAATATCTGTTAGCGGCACTAATGGTTACCGCACAATAATTACAAGTACGGGCAACGGTACTGCAGTTGCAGGATTTTCAGGTTTGGTCAACGGGGTATATTATTATTACCTGCAAAGGATTGCAGCCAATGGTTCTAATATATGGGGCAGCAACGGTTTGCAAATGTCAAACGCGTATGCTAACCAGGGTCCGGATACCAGGGTAATTTATGATGCGGCAACTTCATCAGTTTTTACTGCATTTCTTACCAGCTCAGGTTCAATAATAAATCTGAATGTTCAAAAAATTGATCTTAACGGTAACATACTTTGGACTGCAGGTGGTGTTAATACTACAAATCTCAGCAGCGGTTATACACAAACACCGGATCTGCTACCTGATGGCAAAGGCGGAATATTTTTGGCTTCTGCTGTGAACTTAAAAGCTGTTGTACAGCACCTGAACACCAAAGGCAAAATTTTATGGGGTGCAGCAGGTATTACTGTTGATAACACCACTTCCGGCTCACAATATAATACCTCGGTTGTTCCAGATGGTGGAACAGGTTTTATTATTACATACAATACCAGCAGAAGTTTTTCAACCAGTGGTTATCCTATTTATTCGCAACATTACACAGCAGCAGGTGTTGCAACATGGCAGAACGGCGGCGTGGCTGTAATGGTAAACAATACCAATATTGATCACGAAGTGCCTTACATGATTGCTTCAACAAAGGGGTTTGCTATTACCTGCTGGCAGGATAGCAGGAACAGCAATACAACCAGCTACGACATTTATGCTGCAAGATATGGCGGCGCTACAGGCATGAGTTTGCAGGGAATGGATGATGAAGACCTGGCAACAGCAAAAAGTATAAACAATAATATTCCTTCAGTAAATGTATATCCCAATCCTGCGAGCGATGACGTTGTAATTTCTTTTATGCTGAATGATGATGTTAGCAATGCCTCAATAAGTATTTATGATGCAACAGGCAGAAAAGTAAAAGATGTTGCATGGGGAAATTTGAAGGCAGGCAAACAATCGTTTCATATAAACACGCATAACCTGCAAAGCGGAATTTACAATGCTGTAATTGTTTACTCAACAGGAAAACAGGAAACAAAAATTGTAATTTCAAAATAATTTGAAGAACCATTAAATAATATTTACTGTATTGATTAAAACAGAAATCCGCTGAGAGCAATTCACAGCGGATTTTTTTGATAGATGTTGCCGGTGAAGAACACCGGGAATGGTAAGAAATACCTGTTGCCTTACACAATATACCTTAATGACATAAAAATCCCTGTGACAGCGTGTGTATGTTTTTATTTGCGCAGGCAATATAACCTTTTGCAGATTTTGTGTTTATTTTGCCAAATCATACCCTGTTTTTTCCTCCCTGATTTCCGTTATTATTTCTCCTGAAAAGACGCAGCAAAGACGAAGGATGAACGTAAGTTGAACGCAACATTGCAGCAGTTACTAAGCAGTATATGCGCCTTTACCATAGGGTAATGATGTGTAACAATACAGTAATTATACATAACCGCAATAATGCGTAATTTTTTATTGTCTAATGGGATTTTATATAGTGCAGGTGCCATGCGAATTAATGTATTCGGATTAAGAAGCATTGCCGGTGAAGAACACCGGCAATGGCGAGAAAATACTTTTGATGCCTGTTCGTTTTTTGCTTTTATTATGAACTCTTTAATTCCATCAACTTTCTTTCTGCTTCAAGTCTTTTGGTCATATAAAATTTAAGTCCGTTGTTAGCATTGGTCTTGTTTTCTTTGTCTTTAAGTTCTGAAACGATTATTTCTAAATCATCAATAGTTAAACCTTCTAAATCTTCATACTTATTATTGTCGTCGTATTCATTAAGCTTGCTGTTCTCAATTTCAGTAAACTTTGTTTTGTCGGTTTTAGGAATGCCAACAACGATATATTTTTTTGTGTCAAGATTTTCTAAGCCTGAAACATTTAAATATTCTTGAATAGCAGCTTTATCAATTTGTATCTTACCGTTTCCAAGCCAATGTCTATCTTCTCCATTTTTTTTAATTCCAGTCACCCAAAAAATTTCTCTTGTTACAATATCTGAACATGTTCCATGTCCATTTCCTTTAAGTGCTCTTCCATTGAAATACATGGTTTGTCCAGACTTTGAAAAGTCAACATAGCCAATCCAGGCTGGTCCATTATGTGCAAAACCAGTTTTTAATTCTATATATTTTAATTGTGGTTTCATCGTTTGAAGTTGTCCGGTAAAATTACCACCCACTCTCAAATATACGCCACTCTATTTCGCAAACTCATTATCCGCAATCTGTATTTCCGCAACTCATTTCCCAATCTTACAAACTCAACTCAAGAGTTACCAAACTTAGCCTTCGAGTTTACTAACTCAAAGCACGAGTTACCAAACTCAGCTCATAAGTTTACTAACTCGAGATACGAGTTTATAAACTCAACTCCTAAGTTTGCTAACTCAGCCCAGAAAGCATCATTTCCATTAATATTTTTTGTTATTTGTTTAAATATTTTAATTTTCCTGTTCATTTTATAACTCTAAAATAAATTTCAAATGTCTAAACCAATCGTTTTTCTAATGAACTGGAACAGGATGAATGCCATAGAAATGGCATCACTTGCACACAATGTTTCCGCCAAAATTGCCGCTGCTACTACAACATTTCCATCACCAACGGTTACACCTGCTGTATTAAACACGGCAGCTACCCGCCTGGAGCTTGCTTATGCCAACCGCATGAACGGGTGCTGCCGGTAAAACCGAGTACGAAATTGCCGATACCGCGCTTGATGGCTTGCTGCATACCGAAGCTGTTTATGTAAATGGAATTGCCAATGGCAATGCAGCCACTATTGAAGCCGCCGGTTTTACAGCTACCAGCAACAGCCGCAACCGCGCCGTGGTGCTGGCAACGCCCAATGCGCCTGCTGTTTCGGGTAATGCAGCGGCGCTTCGCCTGATAATTCCGGCTGTGCAGGGTGCGGACAGTTATTGCTGGGTAATTTTTACGGGCGAGACTACCAACGCAACCATCGCTGAAACGCACATTACGCTGAACGGACCAGCTATTGTAATTCCGGACGGTATTACGCGGGAAGTGTTGCATAACGTAATTGCCGCGGGTACTAAACTAACTGTTCAGGTACTGGCTCAAAACACTGCAGGTAAAAGCGGGTTCAGCGCTGCAGTAAGCTTTACTGTTGGCAGCTAAATGTTACTTCGTGTGATAAAAAAAACCTTTACTGTCGGGCAAAGGTTTTTTTATGTAAGTCATGCTATTATAATTCTTTTCAGTTTGAAGCGATGTGGTTTCAAACCTTCACAAAAGGCTATTAATTGAACGATTATTTATTCATCCTTAGGTTCCCAAAGCTGAACCTTGTTGCCTTCAAGATCAATAATATGGACAAATTTGCCATACTCAGAATCCTCGATGGTGTCTGTAATTGTTACTCCTTCACTTTTAAGTTGCTCTACAAGCGCTTCCAGGTTATCTACCCTGTAGTTTATCATAAAATCCTTTGTTGAAGGCTCAAAGTATTTTGTTGTTTCTTTAAAAGTGGTCCACTGGGTAAGCCCTTTTTTTGTAGCGTCGTCTGCCTGCAGCCATTCAAAGCTTGCTCCATATTGACCTGCGTCGATTCCAAGATGTGTTTTATACCATTCGTTCATTGCGTTCGGGTCTTTGCATTTAAAGAAAATGCCGCCAATACCTGTTACTTTTTTCATGGTTGTTTATTATTAAATTGTTTTTATTTATTGTGCTTCCCGTTTTAAAATTAATGAACTGATAAATGTTACAATCAAACCTACCGGTAAAATTTCTGCGTACGTCATCATCGCATTAAAGAACGGGTTTTTATACATCACGGCAAAGTTTGCTACCTGTTATAGTATAAATGTCTATGTTTTGCAGGTATCTTACTCATCTCGTTTTTATTTTTTAATAGTGTTAGTGAATAAAGGGCTTTTCAGAAATTAATTAATGATTTCTGCTCTTGAATCCGCTTTGAGATTTGCCAGTTTTTCGCGCCACTTTTGTAGTTCTTCAGGTGTTTGCCTAACCCAATCTGTTACTTCGCCTACGATTTTTAATGGTGCCTGGCTGCGATAGGAGCGTGTTGGATTGCCCGGAAATTTTTTGTCCGTAACGTTCGGATCATTCTCAAAACTTCCTGTCGGTTCAACGATATAAACACGTTCGCGCCCATCACCTTCAACCAGGGCCGCGGCAAGACCCGCACCATTAGCCAGAGCCGTAAAATAAATGTGATTCATTATGACTTCAGGTTTGTAATTCGACCTGAATCCTGCTGTCAGCAAATCGCCAACCTGCAAATCTGCTTTTGTTCCATGATAAAAAGGACCGTTGTCTAAAACGTCAGCTCCATCAGGTATGAGAATTTTGCTTTTCATTCTTTGCTTTGAGCGCCGAAATGATTCGTGGCATGACGATTTTCATTTCCGGTAAAGCGAAACACATTTCAATGTTAGTGTTGCAAAACTTATTGTGTAATTGCAGCCAGCGCATTCAGTTTTCCATATCCAAAATTTTTATTCTTATTCGGATAAGAACTTGCCGTTGTAATTAACCTGTTTAATATCTGGTCTCTTGTTTCTGTCGGATGCGCACTCCAAACCAACGCCGCAATACCTGCAGAGCTTGAAGTAGCTACTGATGAACCACCAACAGTGCTCGGCACATCGCCACTCATTGCATTACACAAAGGCGTTCCTTTATCGCTGGTTCTTTCCATCACTATTACAAATTCAACCTGTTTGCCTTTATGGCAATCGCCGCAGGCAGCTAATGTATTACCGTTTTTAACCCCGGTAACAGCTTCCACCTGTGGTAATGTTGCAGGAAAAATAACACCCACAAATTTTGAAGTAAAATCAGTTGACGTTCCTGCTGCACAGAACATCAGCTTGCCTTTATTGTATGCATAGTTGATGGCATCTTTAATCTGAGAAGAATTTGTAAGACGGCCAATGCTAAGACTGATTATTCTAACACTTGTATCATCACCGGCATCTGTATAAGCATCCGAAACACCTTTTACTTCATCTCCATTGTCAATAATAACATCATTCACCGCTTTGCAAATAAGAAGGTTACTGTTGTATGCAACGCCAACAGAATTGCCGTCAGTACACCTTGGCGCTGTTGCTGTACTGCTCATTGCAGTGCCATGTCCGCAAACATCATCTGCACTTGTAGCTCCGGGCAACGTAAATATTTTTTGCAAGGTCCTGCCTGATGAAAGCCCCTGGTTAAAATCGCTGTTCATATTATTTTGGTCAGGACTAACACCTGTATCGATCACCATAATTTTTATTCCTGCACCGGTACTTGTATTCCATGCCTGCGGAATATTATGATAAGTATAATTCCATGATTGTTTTGCATTGGGTGTAATGTTTGTATAATCGGTGCCAACCTTCAGGTTTGTATTGCCTACGTAACCTCCGCAGCCCGCGCCAAGGTCGGCTTCCAGCTGGTTATACATTTCCTGGTCATAATCTTCAGGCTCGTAACCCATCGGTTCCACATAACGGATAAGCCCGCTGCTGCGCAACACTTTTATGGTGTTGGGATTATCAATCTTTACATCAATTACAGGCAATTTATTTTCTTTCCATACTTCAATATCTGAAGCCTTTAATTGCGGATGCATTGCTTTTTCTTCCTGCAGAATTAATTGTATCACCTGTGCCTTTGCATCTGTCCATTTTTTATCATGAATATTTATCTGTGCAATGCGATTGTCAACATCAGTTTCATCAATGGGTTTATAGCCGATTGAAACCATGTGATCCTGGCTTTGCAATACAGCACTGTATACAGTAATTGTAGAAGCATCACTCCAGTTAAAGCTGCCTTTATTGTTCAACGATTGATAAATGATAGCATTTATTTGTTGCGGTGTTTGCAGTTGCGATTGTTGAGCATCGCTTACCGAAGCGGAATTCAATTGATCAGTATTTTCTGTTTTGGTACATGCGGTAAACAGCAATGCACCTGATAGCAAGGCAAACAGTGTTTTTTTCATAAAATATGTTTTAGTTTAAACGTGCAGTTAACGAGGGAGAAAGTTACAGTATAAATTCAAACGTCATTAATATTTATGTTTTTCTACATGCTTAAAAGCATTTGAAATAATCATCTGTTGAATGAACTCTGGTACAAGCCTGCTTATGTGATAAGACACTTTATTTATAAAACCGGGAATAATCCGCGCTTTGCCTTTCAGCATTTGATCTATAGCTTCTTTGGCAACATGTTCAGGCATTAATATGGATCGTTTTGCAACGCCTTTTAGTTCTGAGTTAATAGCAATTGTGTTTTGATTACTGTCTGTTCCGCCGGGGCACAAAACACTTACAATAACATTGTGCTGTTTTAATTCAAGTCTTAAAGAGCGGCTGAAAAAATATATGTATGCTTTGGACGCTGAATAAACAGTTTTGCCGGGAATTGTATAAAACCCGCCCATACTGCTTGTGTTCATTATATGGGATGGCGCATTAGCTTTTAATTCATCCAGAAACAGTCGTGTAAGCATGGTTACTGCATGAATATTTAGCTGTAACTGTTTTTCGTTAAACGCTGTTTCTGTGTGCTCAAAATTTCCCTTGCTTCCAATGCCTACGTTATTAATAAGAATATTGATGCTGAAATTATTTTCCTTCACCCATTTATAAACATTGCAGAAAGATTCAGGTTTGCTCAGATCAATACCCAAAGTATAACATTCAATATTGTAAGCGGCCCTAATTTCGCTTGCCGTGGTTTCGAGTTCTATGCCAGCGAGCGACACCAGCAATAAATTCATCTTTTTTGAAGCACATTCTACTGCCAGGGCTTTTCCAATACCGGCGCCGGAGCCTGTTATAAGTGTAAACATTTTCATTACTGCGGGTTATTTTTTAGCCAGTCTATTGTTTTTTTTAAACCTTCTTCAAGTGGTGTAAATGTATAGCCAAGTTCCTGAATCGCTTTGTCGCTGCTTACATTCCAATCGTAATAATATTTTCTTATCCATGGTGGTGTAAGTAATGGAGGCCTGCCGGTAATTTTTGCATATAACTGCAACGCATTGCCTGCAAACATCATGGCATTAACCGGAAATTTTATTAAAGAAGTTTTTTTACCTGTAAGCCTGGCAAGCAAAGCAAAAAATTCTATATAAGAAGCGTTCACGCCGCCAAGGTTATAGCGTTCACCTGCTCTTCCTTTTTGCATGGCTAAAATATGCCCATTCACCACATCATCAATGTATACATAGCTGCCTGTACGTTTGCCATCCCCCGGCATAAATTTCCATTTACCTTTCATGTACAAATTGATCAATCTTGTAACTGCATTGCTTTCCGTAATAATGCCGGGCCCGTAAACACGCGGCGGATTCACTATTACGATATGCATATTGTATTTGTTACAATATTCCCGGCATAATTCTTCAGCCTGTGTTTTGCTTTCTTCATATTCTGTAAAGGGCTTACCGATTCTTTCATCACTTTCTCTTACGGGATGATTGCCCGAAGGCCCAAGCACGCCTCCGGTAGAAGTGAATACAATTTTATTTATGCTCAAATCCCGTACAGCATCAAACACATTGCGCGCACCTTCAACATTCAGTTTATAATAAACGGATGGATCTTTCGACCACACGCGCGCAAATGCAGCAAGATGGTATACCTGTTCACAACCCTGCATTGCATTTTTAATAGAAGGAACATCTGTTATATCCCCATTAAAAATTTTTATGTTGGGATGTTGTAAAACTTCAGTTTTAATATTGCGGCACAAAGCATGAATAGTGTTGCCTTCACCGGCAAGTTTTTTGGCAAGATTATTTCCTATGTACCCTGTTGCGCCGGTTAAAAAAATATTCATACAGGCCTGCATGATAATGCACAATTAGTAATAATAAAAATAATCTGCATTATTATTTATTTTTATTTGTTACTGGTTGCTGCAAGGTTAAGTAAGTAAATTGAAATCTTTATTTTTGTTTTTTAAGAGAGGAATTTTTTTACATGAAGAAAATAGAGCTTGAAATAGTAGCATTATCACATAGCATTACACAAACACATTCTTACGCAGTAGTATTGGGAGAAGTGAATGGTTTAAGGCGTTTGCCCATTGTAATCGGCGGTTTTGAAGCGCAGGCAATTGCTGTGGCGCTGGAAAGAATGCAACCCAGCCGGCCGCTTACACACGACCTGATGAAAAACTTTATGTATGCCTTTAATGTAGAGTTAATGGAAATAATTATAAACGACCTGCAGGAAGGCATTTTTTATTCAAAGCTTGTTTGCGTGAACGAACACGATACCGTTGAAATTGACAGCCGCACCAGCGATGCCCTGGCACTTGCAGTAAGATTTGGTTGCCCCATTTATACGTATGAGAACATTCTTGAGAATGCAGGTATTTTGATGGAAGATGAAAGCAAACAGAAAAAAACTGATATTCCTGTTGAAGATGCGGTTACATCATCATCTTACCAGGATCTTTCAAAACTAAGTCTTGAAGAATTACAGAAATTGCTGAACGATGTTTTGGAACATGAAGATTACATACGGGCAATTGAAATAAGAGATGAGATCAACAAACGTAAATAAGGTTTTATATTTTGATAGTTTTCCCCAATTGCAAGATCAACATCGGCTTAAATGTACTTAACAAAAGAGCGGATGGTTATCACAATCTTGAAACAGTATTTTATCCTTTGCCTTTTTATGATGTACTTGAAGTAATTCAATCAACAAACAAATTAAAAACTTACGAGTTACTTATTTCCGGCACTACAATACAAGGCAATGATGAAGACAATCTTTGCATAAAAGCATATTTATTATTAAAGAAAGATTTTCCGCAGTTGCCTGCTGTAAAAATTTGTTTGCATAAAGTTATTCCTGCAGGCGCCGGTTTGGGCGGCGGCAGTTCAAACGGTGCGTTCATGTTAATGTTGTTGAATAATAAATTCAATCTTAAAATATCAGAAGACAAACTGCGGAATTATGCACTTACATTAGGCAGTGATTGCCCTTTCTTTATCATTAATAAACCTTGTATTGCTCATGGCCGCGGAGAAATAATGAATCCTGTCGAACTAAATTTACCAGGATATAAATTTTTACTGGTAAACCCGGGAATTCATGTAAGTACAAGCTGGGCTTTCAGCCAGGTTAAATTTTCAAATGAAGATAAAATCAGCAATATCATACATAAACCTGTTGAAGAATGGAAAGGGTTGAAGAATGATTTTGAGCCTGTTGCTTTTGAAAAATATCCGGCTATAAAAAATATAAAAGAAACAATGTACAATGCAGGCGCACTGTATGCTTCAATGAGCGGTAGCGGCAGTACTGTTTATGGAATATTTACTAAAGATGCAACTATAAATCATTCGCTTTTCCCACAGGAATATTTTGTAAAAGAAGTGAGCTTATAATATCAAAATACAGAGCTCTATTTTAGATTTGTGTATTAAGTACACAATATTTATTTTCGCCGTCCGATGTTTTTCTAATGATTGAACCAGCTTGTATTTTAATTAATTAAAATTTTTCCTTTTGACAACTGAACAACAGAACACGAACGAACAGGAAATTATTTCTGGTAATACTTCCAACACTCCAGATAAAAATGATAAACCTGCAGCATCAGAAAAAAAAGCTGTAAAGACGAAAAAAAGCGCAAAGGCGAAGCCAAAAAAAGCGGCTGTTAAAAAGGCTGCTTCTGCACCGGCTAAGAAAGCTGCTGCTGCACCTGCGGTAAAAAAATCAGCCACAAAAAATATTAAAGAGGATGTTGTTACTGAAGCAAAAGAAAAAACTTTACCTGCAAAAACAACAAAAACAAAAAAGGCAGTTGGTAAAACAGCGGAAGTTACCAAACTGCTTTTTCAGCTTAAATTTCATACAAAGCCGGGCGAATCAATTTACATTACCGGCAATCATGAAATGTTCGGCAATAACAACCCGGATGAAGCGCTTGAAATGCAATACCTGAATGAAGATACATGGGTTGTTTCTTTTGATATGCCTGCATCTTCAGTGCCCGCTGAAGGAATTGAATACAATTATGTTTTAAAAAGTACAGATAATTCATCGGTGTTTGACTGGGGAATGGATAAAGTATTAACGCCCGATCTTTTCAAATATGATGAAGTGCTGATAGCTGATTCATGGAATCATGCGGGTTATTATGACAACGCATTTTACACAGAGCCTTTTCAAAATGTGTTGTTGAAAAACAATCTGACGGAAGTAAAGACAAAGGAGCCGAAATCATACACACACATCTTTAGAATTAAAGCGCCTTTATTAAGGAAAGGCCAGACAATCTGCCTTTCAGGTTCTGCTGCTGAAACAGGTTCGTGGAATGAAGCAACCCCTGTTTTATTAAGCAGGAAACCTGACGAAGAGTACCATAGTGTTGCGCTTGATCTTTCCAAAGCTGATCTGCCGCTTGCATACAAATACGGAATTTATGACACAGTGAACAAAAAATTTGTTCGCTATGAAGAAGGCAATAACCGTATTCTTTTTCATGCGCATGCGGCTGCAAAAAATAAAATTGCTATTGCGAATGATGGCTTTATTATGTTACCTGATTATACATGGAAAGGTGCGGGCGTTTCCATTCCTGTGTTCGGTTTAAAAAGCAAAAAGAGTTGGGGCGTTGGTGAATTTGCAGATATAAAATTATTGGTCGACTGGGCTAAAAAAACCGGCCTGCAATTAATACAGATACTTCCTGTTAACGATACCAATGCAACGGGCACATGGGCTGATTCTTATCCTTATGCGGCTATCTCTGCATTTGCATTGCACCCAATGTATTTGAATCCCGAAGCGCTTGTAAAAGTAAAAAATAAAAAACTGTTGGCTGATCTGCAATCTGAAAGAGAAGAACTCAATCAGAAAGATGCAGTGGATTATGAAGCAGTGACTAAACTGAAATGGAAATTGATTGAGCGGGTTTATCCTTTGCAGAAAAAAGAAACATTTGCTTCACCTGGCTTCAAATCATTCTACAAAAACAATAAACACTGGCTGGTACCATATGCTGCTTTTTGTTATTACCGCGATCTGAACAATACAGCTGATTTCAATAACTGGAGCTCGAATAATATTTACGATGCAACTGAAGCCGAAGCTTTATTTGATCATGCATCAACAGCAGATGCGGTGCTGATACATTGCTTTGCGCAATATCATTTGCATTTGCAATTGCAGGATGCTGCTGCGTATGCACACGAAAGCGGTGTGATCATTAAAGGTGATATAGCTATCGGCATTTACCGTTATGGCGCCGATGCCTGGCAACACCCTGAATTATTTCACATGGAATTACAGGCCGGCGCACCGCCCGATGACTTTGCAATCAAAGGACAGAACTGGGGTTTCCCAACCTACAACTGGCAGAAAATGGAAGCAGGTGATTTTGCATGGTGGCGCCAGCGCTTTGAGCAAATGAGTTATTATTTTGATGCATTTCGTATAGATCATATTCTTGGTTTCTTCCGTATCTGGAGTATTCCAATGGATGCGGTTGAAGGTATCATGGGGCATTTTGAACCCTGCATTCCTGTTCATGTGCATGAATTCAACCAGAAAAATATCTGGTTTGATTACAGCCGTTATACAAAGCCATTTATTACAGACCAATTGTTGTATGATGTAGCGGGAAGCGAAGCGGATCATTTCAAAGAAATTTACCTGCAAAGTGATGGTAACGGCAATTATACTTTGCTGGAAGAATATTCAACACAACGCAAAATTGAAGAACATTTTGCCGCATTTGAAATGAGCGAACATGATAACTGGATTAAACAAAAGCTGTTTGACCTTGTAAGCAATGTTATTTTGTTTGAAGTAGAAAATTCAAATGCGCAGCAATTTCATTTTCGTTTTTCTGTTGAATCAACCAAATCATTTCAATACCTCGACGGCCATACACAAAGCCAGTTGAGAGACCTGTATGTTGATTATTTCTTCAGAAGGCAGGATACGTTCTGGATGAAAGAGGCTATGAAAAAATTGCCCGCATTAAAGCGTTCAACCAACATGCTTATTTGCGGTGAAGACCTTGGGCTTGTTCCGGGTTCTGTGCCTGATGTAATGAAACAACTTGGCTTGTTAAGCCTGGAAATTCAGCGCATGCCAAAACAAACAGACAGGGAATTTTTCCACCCGAATGATGCACCGTATTTAAGTGTGGTTACACCTTCAACGCATGATATGAGCACCATACGCGGCTGGTGGGAAGAAGACAGGGCAAAAACGCAACGCTTCTTTAATTATGAAATGGGGCAGTGGGGCAACGCACCTTACTTCTGCGAACCATGGATAAATAAAGCGATATTGCTTCAGCATTTATATTCACCTGCAATGTGGAGCATATTTCAACTGCAGGATATATTAGGAACCAGTGAAACATTGCGTCGCCAGAATCCTAATGACGAACGCATTAATGTTCCTGCTATTCCAAAATATTACTGGCGTTACCGTATGCATTTATTGCTTGAAGACCTGTTGAAAGCGGATGAATTTAATACAGAGCTGAAAGGAAATATTGAAGCTTGCGGCAGATGCATGCCTGCGTAACAGAGAGACAAATAAATTTAAACATAACTTCAGTTACTGTAGCGCTTTCAATAAAGTTGTTTTAAACTTTATTATCAGCGGAACATGATCGCTGTATTTAAGCCAAAAATCATAATCGCCTATTTCAACTGATTTTAAATGTTGCAGCATATCAATTGATGCAAAGCAATAGTCAATATGATAGGGCTTGTCTCTATGCCTGTACATAAAAAGGGTGTGATGTTTTTCTTTGCCTTGTGTTTGTTTAAAATGTTTATGATAGACACTAAAAATTTCCTTTTCCTCAAGTTTTCTTACTACAGTTGAATGATTGCCTTCTCTTCTTGGTTTGTCCCAAATTGTATTGCTGTTAAAATCTCCGATCAGTATTGTTTTGTTATTGGAAATAATTGTATCATAATGATGAATAGCTTTCCATACCTGTGTTATGTAGTGTCCATCAGCGTCCTTTGGATTATTGGCCCAGACCGCGAAAAGATTAAAACTCAATTGCCCTTTTGAAAGTGTAATTGGAACAATGGTTTTAAAGCTTTCGTTATAAGCATCCAGCACTTTAAGCTCAAAGCCACGATAGGAAAAAATACCAAGCCCTTTGTTTTGATTTTGCCCGAACCATAAAGTGGATTCAGGTTTTATTTTACCATTTTTGAACAATAATTTATCAGGATGCTCACATTCAGGAATAATAAGAATATCCGGTTTATATGCCAATATAAATTCAGCTTTTTTTCTAAAAGCCATGTTACAGTTCCATGTAATAATTTTCATAGAAAACTTCAATAACGAAAAAAGTATTTGCCAGGCTAAATTTTTATTTTGATAAATGCAGAACAACTAATGCTGCAATACTGTTTATCTTATTCTTCAATCACTTCATTCAGTAGTTTTTCAAACGCTGTTTTATCTGCATTGCCAGGTTGAATATATTGCCAGTCGCTTAACGAAGCATCGTAGAATTGTTTTTTATCAGTAAAGTTTGCGAGGCTTTTTTTGTATAAATCTTTTGCAGTATTGATATCATTTTCAATAAAAGCAATGTGGCCAAGATTTTGATACACGATGCCTTCATCTGTTTTATTGGAAAGGCTGCTTTCAAAACATTTTTTTGCATCGGTATAATTCCCTGAAATAAAATTGCCCCATCCTGAATAAAACTTTGTAAGAAAATCATCCGGATCTTGTTTCAATGCTTCATTCAGATATTGAAAAGATTTTTTTATATCAGGTTGCGGAATGGCCTGGTAAAATTTTCCAAATGCAGATAAAACATTTTTATCAGAAGGATACAACTTCAATGCTTCATTATAAATGCTTTCTGCTTTATCAAAATCAGGCTGCAGCTTTTCTGCATAATACTGCGCCATTGATAAATAAGGTTTGGCACTTTCAGGCGCAAGTGTTTTATAACCAGTGAACAGCTTATCTATTTTTTCATCACCGGGCTGTTGCAGTTTTGCACCATAGCCAAATAACAATTCAATTAGTTCAGGCGTTGGTTTCAACAAAAATGAACGATAGTAATAATCAAAAGCATTATCATAATCCGGCGGATCATTCAACATGTAAGTGTGCGCCATGCCATTGTAAGCAGACGGATTTTCCGGATCAAGCTCAATAAATTTTTTGTAAATGGCTGCTGACTTTTCAGTATCAACCGTATCGATGTTATATAAACATTCATCCATTGCTTTTAGCAAAGCGGGATTGTTTTCGCTCAGCGGAAATCCTTCCCAATAATATTGAAATGCTTTTTCATAATTGGCGGGAGCTTTTTGCCTGTAGCAATCTCCCAAAGCGAGATATGGATATGGGTCTTTTGGCTCTATCTCAATCCATTTTAAAAATATTTTTTCACAAACATCAACAGTTAAACCAGGAAGGTTTGCAGCACAGTTTGCCATTGCTTTTAAAAGATTGATGTTGTTTGCATCAATATCAAATGCTTTTTGATAAAACTCAAGCGCTTTATCAAAATTTTCAGGCACTGTTTTTAAATAACAATCACCGGTTAAAAGCAGGTTGTAATAATTGGCCGGCTCAAGATCATACACTTTCAAAAAATATGTAAGTGCTTTTGCATTATCCGGTTCTTCTATTGACTGGTAACTGCGGCCGATATTAATAATAGCTGCTATGTTGTTTTGTAAAAGGATCAGCTTTTCATATGTGTTGATTGCTTTTTTATAATCAAGCATATTAAAATATGCATCGCCCAAAACAGCAAGTACCTGTATTTCATTAATGCCTTTTGCTGAAACTTTTTCAAACGCAGGAATCACATCTTTATAATTCTGCAGGTAATAACTGGCAGAACCATATAACATTAATGCGTCTACATTATTGGGCTGATCCTCGAGCAAAGGCTTTATTGCTTCTAATACTTCTTCATATTTCTTTTCTATGATAAGCTGGTTAGCTTTTAATAAAGACTGGTACATATCATTCACAACAAGCTTGTATAAATAACCATTGCTTAGCTGCTCTGTGTCTTCAATAATATTTACAACATGATCATAGTTTTTATTAATTGCATAGATGTAAAATTCCAGCAGGTATTTTGATACTTCCACACCAAGCAAAAATTTACTTTTCAGCACACTATTGCTGATGGAGTTGATAGTTTTATCAAGCTCGCAAAACTTTTTAAACTCATCTATAACGTCTTTTGATAATGTTGGATACAATAATGCCAATGCATATTTTGTACTGTCAAGCCCGAGATACACAACAGCAGCAAGCAGGTCTGCAGCAAATTTTTTATCCGGAACATTTTCTTTTAACACAGGATTGGTTTCATAAAATGTAAGGAACCAGTGCTGGGTTTTATCAAAGAATTCAAACTTGCTATAATCAATATTCTGCAAAGACTTTGAAACATTGTGCAGTTCTGTTACGTTGCCGATGAAATAATAAATATTTAAAAGACATACCTGGATCTTTGTATTATCGCGAAGCGGTTCCAGCTTTTGTTGTATATCAGCGCTTATATAATTTTCTTTATCAATAAGAGCGATCACTAAACCTGTTAAAGCCCTGTATGATAAAACAGGGTCATCATCTTTTGCAAAATCTATTAACAGCAATGCTTTTGTTTCATCATATTTTTTTATGAGGCCAAGCGATAATGCACTTATGATTAATGATTGCCTGAAAGGTTCATATTTGGTTTTATCTGCTCTTAAGCCAAATATAAAACTGCTCATTGCCGGCGAGAGCTCTTTGCCTGATGATATTTCTTCAAAGTTGATGTCTATATATTCTTTTTTAGCGCTTTCACTGTCGAGTATTACTTCATCAACTTTATTTGTAAGCTGGCTTATATAATCGTTTGATGCCTTTGCAAGTGCGGCCGCATTTTGTGTAGCATCAGCATTGTTTAATATTGGAGGAAAGAGCGCATTATTGTTGTCTGTTGCAGTTGCCTGTACCGGCATGCGCGATTGATGTTTCTTGTTTATTTCTTTAATGATAGCATCAATTACAGGTTGATAATTACTTGCCTTTATTGTTTTATTGGGAGGCTGTGCAAGCACTGCTATGCGTGCAAGAAACTGGTCAATTTTGTTGTATATTTCATTATACATATTCAGCTTCTCATAAAGGCTAATAAGTTTTGAAGGGTCTTTACCTTTTAATTTGTTGCTGAGGTTATTATGAGTATTCTCCCAATAGTCAGCATATTCAATGCGCACATCATCCGAAAAAATATTTGCATCCTGCCATACAATGGGGAATATTTTTTCTTCAAAATCTTTTGGGTTCCTGTTAAGAAAACTGATGGCTTCAAACATGCAATACTCGCTCGTGAGATATTTTTTGCTTATCAGCGGAATAACAAAATCGCCATAAGCTATATTGAGCATAAAATCTTTCAGGTCTGTTTTGTACTCAACATTAGTTTTGTATTCAACAGGCCTGAGATTATTTTGTTGCAGTTGTTCACATAATTTTTTTACAATTTCATCGCGACTGTTTTCATAAGCATCACCCTCATCATTGCCTGCATAAGAAATATACACATCTGCTGTATATGCTGTGGTGTTCATAGCACAAGAATTAGGTAAGCAAATTAATATAATTGAAGCCTTTAAAAGACGATTTATTTTTTATACAGCAATTGTTATCTGAAAAAAAGATAACCGATAAAAATAGCAGCGGTCACGCCAATAATATCTGCAGCTAACCCGGCCCATACTGCATACCGCACTTTCTTTATTCCAACGCTTCCGAAGTATAAAGCAAGAATATAAAATGTTGTATCGGTAGTACCTTGAAATATACTGGCGAGCTTACCTACAAATGAGTCGGGGCCATATGCCTTGTTGGTAAAAATATCAAGCATCATTCCTCTTGCCCCGCTGCCACTAAACGGCCTCATAATAGCTGTTGGCAATGCAGGAACAAAATCTGTATTCAAGCCTGCTGATTTTACAAGGTAAGCTATACCATTTGTTACATAATCCAAAGCGCCGCTATCCCTGAATACACGAATGGCAACCAGCATCCCTACTAAATAGGGAATAATTTTGAGTACTACATTAAAGCCTTCTTTGGCGCCCTCAATAAAAGCATCGAACACTGAAACTTTTTTATATACAGCGCCAAGAATTATTGCCACAATGATGATCAGTAAAATAAGGTTGCCCGCTACAGAACTAAAAACATTTTTTGTTTCCGGGCTCATGTAATAAACACCAACCATCAGCGCACTAACAATAGCAATTAAACCGATCATCCATGCTGCCAGAATAAAGTCCCACCTTATTTTTTGTTTGATACTAACGATGATGATGGATGCCAGGGTTGTTATCACTGTTCCTAAAACACACGGAATAAAAACGCTGGTTGCATCGGTTGAACCGGCAGCAATCCTGTAAGTAAAAATGGAAAGCGGAATTAAGGTAAGGCCACTTGTATGCAACACCAGGAACATTATTTGTGCATTGGAAGCAGTGCCTTTATCCGGATTAATTTCTTCCAGGCTTTTCATTGATTTTAATCCGAAGGGTGTGGCAGCATTATCCAGTCCAAGCATATTGGCGCTGAAGTTCATTACCATTTCTCCCATCACAGGGTGGCCATCCGGCACCTCAGGAAATAATCTTTTCATGAATGGATTTAATCTTCTCGCCAACCAGTTTATTGCTCCTGCTTTTTCAGCAATGCTCATAAGGCCAAGAAAAAAAACCATTGTGCCGGCAAGCGGAAAAGCAACATCGGTTACAGACGATTTTGCAGAATCAAAAATGCCATCCACCAATGTTTTAAAGATGGTGGTATCACCTAAAAAAATGCATTTGATAAGCGCAATGATAAATGCAATAACAAAAAATGCCACCCATACAATATTTAGTGCCATGCCCCAGCCCTAAAGGGAATTTGATAAGAGCGTAAAATAAATGAAACATTCCATTAATTCCGATAGCATTACTTTTGCGCCTCAAATTTTTTAAACTTAAATCTCCCCTTTAGGGGATGGGGGCTTTTTATATGGCTTTGCAAGCAGGAATCGTGGGGTTACCCAATGTTGGAAAATCAACTTTATTTAATGCATTAAGCAATGCAAAAGCACAGGCTGCAAATTTTCCGTTTTGCACTATCGAACCAAATGTAGGCGTAATAACTGTGCCGGATGAGAGATTGTTTGAACTGGAAAAACTGGTACACCCGCAAAAGGTGGTGCCTGCAACCGTTGAGATCGTAGATATTGCCGGCCTGGTGAAAGGCGCCAGCAAAGGTGAAGGCCTGGGCAACCAGTTTTTGGGTAACATCAGGAATACGGATGCCATTATTCATGTACTGCGCTGTTTTGATGATGATAATGTGATCCATGTTGATGGCAGCGTTAATCCTGTTCGTGACAAAGAAATTATAGACACTGAATTGCAGTTGAAAGACCTGGAAAGTGTGGAGAAGAAAATCTCCCGTTTGGAAAAAATGGTGAGAACTGATAAAGACGCCGCAGCGGGACTGGAAATATTAAAAGCATTAAAATCACATTTTGAGCAGGGAAAAAATGCAAGGGCATTTGTTGTGGATGAAAAGGACAGGGAAAAGTTTGTTGATGATTTGTTTTTGCTTACGATAAAGCCTGTTATTTATGTGTGTAATGTGGATGAGCAATCTGTGATCAACGGGAATAAATATACTGATGCTGTAAAAGAAGCAGTGAAGCACGAACAGGCTGAAATTCTTTTTATAAGTGCAGCTATAGAAAGCGAGATCGCAGCAATGGATAGTTATGAAGACCGTAAAATGTTTTTGGAAGATTTGGGTTTGAAGGAAAGTGGTGTTGTACGATTGATCCGTTCAACGTATCATTTATTAAATCTTGCTACATATTTTACTGCAGGCGAACAGGAGGTAAGGGCATGGACAATTCACAAAGGCATGTTTGCGCCACAGGCTGCCGGTGTAATTCATACAGATTTTGAAAAAGGATTTATTCGTGCTGAAGTAATAAAGTATGAAGACTTCATTAAGTACAAAAGCGAAGCGGCTTGCCGCGATGCAGGAAAGTTAGCCGTGCAGGGAAAAGATTATTTAGTTGAAGACGGAGATATTATGCATTTCAGGTTTAATGTTTAAACAGAACAACTGTTATTGCAAAGTTAGTTTTGATGCTCCTGAATTCCCCTTCTAATAAATATTGTTGTTTCGCTGGTAAAAAAATAGAGCTTAAGTTGTATAAAAAAGCCAGGTGATTTCTTTTTTATACCTTGTATTTACCGAAATCAGCCTGCTGTTTAGAATGAAGCTTGCAAACCTTATTACCCTAATAAAAAACCATTGCTAACTGTATACAACCTTATTATCTTATTTCCTGAAAACGCAGAAGCCGATGGCTGCCATGCAAAATGTTTAATTTATTGTTGTTTATAAACTTTAAAACGTTTCCTTATACAATATTTACAAGTGTTCTTCTGAAAGCTTTGGATTGCGTGAAGCAAGGAAATGAACATGTTCAGAATTTGCGTATATACTGTACAATTTTGAATTATTGTTATTAGCAATACCGGTGATATATTTTTTTATTCGTTCACGATTCTTTTCAGGAATAGCAGCAATTCTGTTTTGTGTTATTAAAATGAAATGAGTGTAGAGGTTATAATATTCAATTTTCATGTTGATTGAAAATAAAGTAATAAGGTTTATTGGTTTACTATTGGTTAGGTTACTAAGGTAATAAGGTTTTTGATTCTATATGTATTATGTGCCCATGTGGTTCACTTTAGTTTTTCAAAATGCTACCCAGTGTGATTTTCAATTCAGAACACCTAAAGCTCAGGTTATTGCAATAAAAAAAGCTCCCGTTAAGGAGCTTTTTTATTTATATAATTGAGAGATACTATCGTAATTATTGATTACTGCTTCCGCCATCACCATGTGCACCGCCTGTTTTTCCTCTTTTATCCATTTCCATCTGCTGCATTTTTTGCAACTGGTCATTGGTTAAAAACTTTTGCAGTTTTGTTTTTGTTTCCTGTCTTATCGGTTGTATTTTTTCTCTTTTCTGATCCTGTGTAAGCGATTGGTCTGTCATTATGGTTCTCATCTGCGTCATTGATTCGGTTCTTACGGCAATAACAGAATCGGCTACCGCATCTGATACTTTTAAAGAGTCCATCAATTCCTGTTTTGATAAACCCATTTTTCCTCCGCCCTGCTTTTGCGCAGAAGCTGAAAAACTAATAAATGCCGTTGCGATGATAATAAGAGCAAAAACTTTTTTCATGGTTTTAATTTTAAAAAGAATGAGATTTAATTTGGTGTTTGAAGTTTAACTGCTGTTATAAATATCCGAGGATCTTTAACATGCTTTGTGCCGTTTGTTGTTTTGCATGTAACCAGTCTGTTAATTTTCCATTCTTGTCATAGCCAACTATTACATGTTTGGGTGAGGGAATAAGACAATGTTTTATGCCGCCATATCCGCTGATCTGGTCCTGGTAAGCGCCTGTATGAAAAAATCCCACATATAACGGCTCTTTGTTGGAAGGATCATTACCATTATTCTCATTTTCTATCTTGGGCAAAAACACTTCATTAATGTGTTCTTCCGAATCGTAATAATCATGGCTGTCGCAGGTCATACCGCCAAGCACTACACGTTGATATTCATTTTCCCATTTATTAACCGGCAGCATTAAAAATTTCTCACCAATGCCCCATGTATCAGGCAACGTGGTTATAAAAGATGAATCAATCATATACCAGCGCTCGCGGTCGTTCTGCACTTTCTGGCTGATTACACTATAAATATGCGCCATGCTTTCACCTACTGTATAACTGCCGAATTCGGTAAAGATGTTCGGCATGGGCACTTTGGCTTTCTTACATGCCTTTTTAATGTTACCAACAATTTCATTTATCATGAACTGGTAATCGTATTCAAAGCCAAGAGAATGTTTAATAGGAAAACCGCCGCCGATATTTATTGAGTCCAGTTCCGGGCAGATCTTTTTTAACTGGCAATACAAATTGATGATCTTATTCAATTCACTCCAATAGTAAATATCATCTTTAATGCCTTTGTTCAAAAATATATGCAGCATTTTAAGCTGGAATTTATTTTCATATCCTTCTATCTCATCCACATAAAATTCAAGAATATCTTTTGGCCTTATGCCCAAACGGGATGTGTAAAAAGGAAAAGTTGGTTCTTCTTCCGCAGCGACACGAATACCTAATTTAAAAGGTTGCCTTACGCTGCGTTTATACATCTGCAATTCCTCTTTATTATCCAGCACAGGAATAACATTTGAGAAGCCTGTATTTATCAATCTCGCAATTCTTGAAGTATAACTTCTTTGCTTAAAACCATTGCAGATAATAAAAATTTCCTTGTTGATCTTTTTTCTTTTATACAGCTGGTTGATTATTTCAATATCGTAAGCATAAGAAGTTTCCAGATGAATATTGTTCTTAAGCGCTTCTTCAACTATAAAAGAAAAATGAGAACTCTTTGTACAATAGCAATAATTGTAACTGCCTTCATACTTGTGTTTTCTGAAAGCGTTGGCAAACATTTTTTTAGCATTGTTGATCTGCATTCCTATTTTGGGCAGGTAACTTAACTTTAATGGCGTGCCGTATTTATCAATCAGCGCTTTAATGTCAAGCCCGTTAAATTCAAGATAGCCATCATCATTCAGGTCAAAATCTTCCTGGGGAAAGTGGAAGGTTTGCTTTACAAGTGAAGTATAAGTATTTGTCATTACGAGTTCCGGTTCATAAAAATTTGATAAGAGCTAACAAAAATAATTGTTTGGTATAATCAATAATAAAAAATCCCGCGTATGCGGGATTAAATTTTTTATAATAAATGAAAGCTTCTTATTTAACTGAAGCAACCAAAGCTTTAAAACTTTCAGGTTCATTCATTGCAAGATCAGCAAGCATCTTCCTGTTAAGCTCAATTCCTTTCAGATTAAGCTTATGAATAAACTCGCTGTAGGTTAAGCCTTCTTCCCTTACAGCAGCGTTAATACGGGCAATCCAAAGCTGGCGGTAATCGCGCTTTTTTACTTTACGGCCTACATAGCTGTAGGTTTGTCCTTTTTCAACAATGTTCTTGGCTACCGTATAAACATTCTTACGCTTACCATAAAAGCCTTTGGCTTGTTTTAAAACTCTTTTTCTTCTTGCCCTTGATGCAACAGCATTTACTGAACGTGGCATAACTGGTTATTTTTTAATTTCTGATTTTGTGATGTATGATTTACCACATCAACAGAAATATGTTTTTAAATTATTTTTTTATTACTTCCCTTTAGGGCGGGGCTTGGCTTATCCTTTCAATCTTAATAAACGCAATACAAAATCTTTGTTAGCCGAGCCAACAACACCTTTTTTACGAAGGTTTCTTTTACGTTTGTTTGATTTTTTTGTAAGGATGTGGCGTTTGAATGATTTCTGGTAAGTGATCTCGCCTGAACCAGTTACTTTAAAGCGCTTCTTTGCACTCGAATTCGTTTTTACTTTAGGCATTATAATCCTGTTAAGATTACTCCCTGCTGGCGTTCCCGAACTGTCGGGACTCTTGTTGAGCCGTGTGGGAAATAAAATTGGAGCGCGAAAGTATGGAATTAATAGCCATGAACAAAGCCTTCGGCCTCAATATTAGCATTTTTAGGTTATAAGCAACAGTTTTCCATGGTCTCACCCAGGGCGGGATTGCACATCTGGCCGTCTACAGGCAGGCAGGTACCTGCTATTTTCAATCATCTGGAAATAATAATCGAATGCATCAAACCAATTCCAGGGGTTTACCAATTTAATAATAACCGGCAGGAGGAATATTTGTATAGCAATGATTGAAAGCATATTTATACGATATTTCTTCGCTATTTCTTCGATCCAATTGATCGAAGTTATATCGAAGTTATATCGAAGAAATATCGAAGTTATATCGAACAAATGAGCTTATAGATTTTGCGTATCTTTTGCGTAATTATAAGGTGGTTTATGAAAGAATAGCTTATCTTCAAAACACCAAACTCTTTTACTATGAAACTGATCTTTACACTTATTGTTTTATGTTTTTCCGGTGAATTGATGGCGCAAAAAGCGGGAACGCCGGATAGCAGCTTTGGTGTGGATGGAAAGACCATCACTTCTTTTGGAGATTATTATGCAGAGTGTGTAGGCGCTGCAGCAATGAATGACGGTTCTATTATTGCGGCAGGTAACTCCGGTAAAGGTTTTTTTGCCTGTAAATATTCTGCCAATGGCTTATTTGATACTTCCTTCGGCATTAATGGTATCGCTTTTTATAATCATTATCTGGGAATAGCGGAAACTATGACTGTTGGGTCTGATAACAAAATACTAATAGCAGGATATGGTACTAATGGTCTTGGTTACTATATAACCGTAATACGATTTAATCCTGACGGTACCCTTGACTCAGGATTTGGAATAAACGGTATCATTAAAACAAATGTTGGCGAAAACTGTCACGATATAACCGTTCAGCCTGACGGTAAAATTCTGATTGCTGCTGAAACCGGTACATCTTTTCTTGTACTCAGATATTTACAAAATGGAATATTGGACAGCAGTTTTGGAAACAATGGGTTGGCTCTAACCTACCTTGGATTAGGTTCTACAACAGCTATAGCCTTACAGAAAGATGGGAAAATGCTGGTAACTGGCTCTAATGGCAGCAGTAACGTGCTTGTTCGTTATGATTCCAATGGAAACAAAGATTCAGATTTTGGAATGAATGGAGAAGTTTTCTTTTTTAAAAACTCAAAATTTATAAGTTCATTTCCTGGTATGGTTGTGCAAACAGATGGAATGATATTGTTAGCCGGAAGTGAAGGTATCTTTTCTATTGCTGATAGTATATTGCTTGTGCGTTTTAATTCAAACGGAAGTTTTGATACATCTTTTGGGAAAAAAGGGAGAGTGGCAAGTAGATTTGAATACCGTTCAGAAGCAACAAGGGTAGCGTTGGAAAAAGACGGAAAAATTATAATTTGCGGAGATGTGGTTATAGATTCTTATCATGATCATTTTTTGGTAGCAAAGTATAATACCAATGGCACTCTTGATTCTTTATTTGGTCATGATGGGCATCAGGTCACTGACATAGATGCAACTGATATTGCGAGGGGATTGATTGTACAACAAGATAGTAAAATAGTGCTTGCCGGTCTTGCGGCAAAAAGTGCAACAGAACCTTTCGGCTATGAGGTTGGCCTGACCCGATACAACAACGATGATGAAACCAAAAAACAAATCATCGTTCAAAAAATCAAACATTACCTGCAAACACACAATGACGCACAGGCAACAACATTAAATACTATTTCCGTCTATCCAAACCCTGCACAAAACATTTTGCATGTAAAAGGTTTATCATCAACGCAAAAGATAAAGCTCACTGTTGTTGATCTTAATGGTAATGTAGTTGTGAGCCGTGAGTTGTCAGTTGTGAGTAATGTATATAATCTCAACATCGCATCATTGCATGCAGGCAATTATTTACTGAAGATTGAAACAAATGGTGAAACAGTTACAAAGCAGTTTGTAAAAGAGTAATATTTTCAATTCCTTATTCGTACTCTGTCTTTTGAATAAAACCTTATTTGTACAGGAAAAGAATATCGTATATAGTGGTACGGAAATTAAAGTACAAAGCCTGTTATTTCCTGAAACCGCACAATCATCAAACCAAAACAGGTTAGCGATTGAAGGGGTTGTATTGAAGAAGAAAAGAAAATGGCTTACTCAGTGGCAATCATAATAAAAGTTTGTTTTGCCATAAAAAGCAGCGATCCCTTGCTGAAAATCACCGTTAGCTTCTCCTGACAAAACGTAACCATTTTTATCAACTGTGTAATTACCGTAGTTTGTGGTCCAACTATCTAATAGTGTTCCTGAAGAAGGATCATAAATTTTAGTTACAACCTGTTTTAAGGGATTTGATGGACGATTACCAAAATTTAAAACTGTGAGATACATATATCCTTCCACTGCATCAGGAAATGTATATATCCAGTTTTTTATAGTAAGCGTATTATCGTAAGAAAGATTGGATTCAAGAACTTTCATATTTCCCGAGCTTACCGCAGTCATCACACAATTGCTAAGCAAATTGTTTGTATAGGTGTAAACTGTCCTGAAATTGGCAATCAATGAACCATTAATATAAAGATCTTTTGTTGATAGGTATCCCTGATCGTTATAGTTATATACAAACATATAATTGTCTGCATTCTGCGGGTCACTCATATCAGATTTACTGGCAAAACGGACGACGCGTTTGTTTGCATCAAGAATTAAATACTGGTACTGATTTATTCTTACAGAATCTGCTGTGATATAATTAAAAACGGCTTCGAAGTTTTCGGTATTGGCAGCGCTGTCATAAATAACTAATTTGGTTACAGCAAAATCATTGTTGTAAAACGCAGATAAAGAAGATTCTGTTGCGGTTCCTCCATTTACTTGTGATATGGCTGAAATAATGCAGTTGGTTTTATCATCGCTATTGTTCCCACCGTTACCATTTCCTCCGCCACCATTTCCGCCAGAAGGGGTATCACTTCCTTTGCCACAGGCTGTTAAAGCAAGAATAAATACTATAACGTATTTAAGATTGTTCTTAATCATTTTTTTATTTTACTGGATTATCACTGTTTGTTGCCTGCTGTCTCCATTCACAAACACTTTTACGAAGAAGGTACCTTTGTTATTAATAGATATGGGTACTTTTATTTCATTTCCAAAAAACACAAGTTTATTCGTTTCTAAAATTTTGGTTCCGCTTACGTCGTATACAATAGTGTAGGTTGTAACAGTTGTTGTTTGAGGTAATTTAATGTCTGCGGTAAAATTCCCTGATGACGGGTTAGGATAAATAGCCAATTTCAGTGTATCGTTTAAAGGCCTTGTATTTATGAGAACCGGGTAATCAAGCGATGCTGTCCAGCATATATTATTTGAACTTGTTTCCACATGATAAAACCCTGCGTCAGTAACATGAATTGAACCGGAAGCCTGGCTTTCCAGTTCCTTATTATTAAGATACCAGTGATAATACTGAGCAGTTGAACTTTTAAGAATGCTGTCGCCAACAGAAGTAATAACCGGTTTCTTGTCTTTAACGGAATCACAGGTATAAGTAAATGTTTGAAGTGAATCTTTACCTGCAGGCGCTTCTATTTTTACGCTTCCTGTTGCACCATTGCCAACAATGGCAGTAATGGTTGAATCATCATTCACTTCAAATGAAGCTGCATTTGTTCCTCCAAAGCTAACAGAAGTTGTACCGGTGAAATTTTTGCCAGTAATAGTTACATTAATGCCTGAAGAACCGGAGGTTGGATTGAAAGCAGATATTATTGGAGGCTGTGCTTTTATTGCTCCGTATTTCATAATGAAACTTCCTACACCAGGATCATTGGATATGGCATCAGTATATACGTTACCTGCAGCATCGGTTGCAAGTAAATTACCGGCAGGGTATAGGCTATTATCCACGATGGGTACACCTATGCCGGTCCATAATGTTCCGTTCCATTTTTTTACAGTGCAGTCACCAATATATTCTGTACCGGCTGTTGAGTATGTATTCTTATCACCATCTATTGCAAGGGTTTGATTAAGACTATTTGTAACGCCAAATTCACTCCATGCATTTCCATCCCATTTTGCCAAATATCGTTTACCGGTTGAATCGCTAAAATTTCCATTAACATATAAGTTATTGCTGCTGTCTGTAGCGATGGCCATAAAAACATTTCCCCCGGGCGCATTAAACCTGCTATCCCCATTTCTTACTTCTTCCCAGTTGTAATGTTTATTGGGATTATAATTGGCAATAATGCTTCTTCCGTATTCATCCGTAAATCCGCCATAAGCATATATATTTCCATCATTGGCAACACAAAAATCTGATATATTGTCAGCAGCGCTTCCCGGTAATCTTGACCATGTTTTGCCATCCCATTTTGCAAGTGAACATAAACCATAAGCTGCATCATTAAATTCACCTGAAACGTATATGTTATCTTGTTTGTCTGTTTTTATTCCGCTAATGCCGGTATACACATTTAAAGAGTTAGGGAAGTCTTCCAATACACTCCATTTTCCCCCGTCCCATTTCAGTATGCAGTAATATCCATTTGTTATTGCTGTATAACCTACGGTATAAACATTTCCCGACTTATCAATTGCGAGGCAATTTTTCCCATTAATATAATTTCCGTCTAACGGTATTATTAAATGAGTACTGTCTGCAGGTTGCAGTTGATTCCATCCGCTGCCGTTCCAACGTTCCAAATAATAATTTCCTTCGTCACCTGTAAAGTACCCTGAAACATAAACGTTACCGGTTGAGTCTCCAACAATTTGGTATATTGGCCGGCTGCCAGTATAAAAAGGATCACCTTTACTACCAGGTTCGCTCCAACCATTACCATTCCATTTGGCTATAAACGCATGGCCGCTTTTATTTGTAAATTTCCCTCCTGTATATATATTATTATTTGCATCAAGCTGAATACTTTCTATATCATTATTTGCTATTAAAGCATTTTGTGAATTATTTACCTGCGACCATGTAGTGCCATCCCATTTTGCCACATAGTGGTTACCAGCATCTGTAAAATTCCCTGCCACATATAATTCATTCATGCCTTTTATAGCGATGGTATTAATTGAATTGTTGGCATGTAAATAATTTGTGCCGTTGCCAACCTCACTCCAGGTACTACCATTCCATTTTGCCAGGTAATATTCATTATTGCTGTTTCTGAAATCTCCTCCTGCAAATACATTGCTATTATTATCAACCGCTATGCATTGTATAAAATCATTTGCGTTTAAAGCTGCGGAACCTGTGCCTAATTCTTTCCAGTTGCTGCCATCCCATTTTGCTACATATTCTTTGCCTGATGCATCGGTAAAATATCCTCCGGCGTAAACATTACCGGACGCATCAGTTGCTAATGAAAAAATTGCAGCGTTGGCATTTAAAGCAGAAGCTCCGGTACCAATTTCACTCCAGGATGTGCCATTCCATTTTGCCACATAGTATTTTCCGGAAACATTGGTAAAGCCACCTGCTGCATATACATTTCCTGATTTATCAACTGCAATAGAATATATCAGGCCGTTAGCATTCAAAGCAGTAGTATCATTACCCAGCTCGGCCCAGGTATTGCCATTCCACCTGGCTACATAAGTGTAATGAGAAGGATTGGTGAAACCTCCGGCTGCAAAAATGTTGCCTGCATAAGATGCTAATGTAAGAATAGTAGTGTTTGCTTTTAGAGATGCATCACCTGAGCCAAGTTCATTCCATGTATTTCCATTCCATTTGGCAACAAATTTTGCATTGTTGTTATTGGTAAAATCACCTGCACAATATATATCGCCCGCAGTGTCAACAGTGGTTGAATGTATTTCCCCATTGAACGGATTTAGCGGTGGATTAAGTGCTTCCCATTTTTGAGCTTTACATACAACAGCAAATAAAAAAATGAAGGCAAGGTTTATAAAAGAAAGTTGAAATATTCTCATAGCAGAAGTAATAAACGGGTAATAGTTATTTAGCCGTGATAAATGTATGATAAATATTAAATAACCAATAATGCTTCTACATAATCAAATCAATTTTAAAATCTCCCGGTTTCAAAATCTCAAAATCAGTTTTACGATTTCATATTAATAAACTATAATGCAAACGCAAAACTGGCTTGTTTGCACGCACTAGATTGTCTAATGGAACGGGTTCACATCAC
>Ga0206973_1039_pt1 | contig 35467 bp, 30 predicted proteins | sample Alteio_BWOrgHeat_83_FD_152927 | JGI IMG/M metagenome (GOLD analysis project Ga0206973, IMG submission 152927) | Enriched cells from forest soil in Barre Woods Harvard Forest LTER site, Petersham, Massachusetts, United States -... | ecosystem: Environmental > Terrestrial > Soil > Temperate forest >...
TCGCAAACGAAAAAAGGAAAATTATCTTCCTTTCTTTCGGGTTCGATGCCAAATGGTGCAGGGGGCAGGCGGTCTATTACAAAAACGGATATTGATAACGCTGTAAAAAAAACAATCAACTGGGCAAAAGAACATATTACAGAAACTGATAAAAACCTGCCGGGCTGAAAAAGTTATTGTGCTTCAACTTATCTGGTTGCCAAAAAGAAATTCAGGATATATTTTTCATAACCGGTAAGTGAAGCTTTTCTTAGCCGGTAAAAATCGAAAAGCGACTCTATATGTGCAGTCTTGGATGAATAATCGCGTATAAACATAACCAGTTCAGGATTAGCCTTTATCCATTCGCTTTTGATCGAATGCGTTTTTAAATATGAAATAACAATCTCACCTTTAAAATAAACAGGCATTTGCCTGGCAGCTTCTTTAAGTATTTTTAATTCTTTGGCCATCTCAGGATAACTGTCAGCGCTAAAAACATCTTCACTATTATATACCATCATAAATTACTGCCCTTTTAGAGGCAGAAATGTAATGTACAATTAAAAGAATGCTTTGACTGTTAATGTTTTGCTTTTCAATGGTTATTTACAGGTGTTCTTTGTATTAAAGCTACCTTACATAATTAATGGAGGAGTAATATCATGAGTTACAAAAATGCAGAAAGAAATAAAGCGATACTTGATATAGCATCAGGCTGGCCGGATTTAAAGAATGTTAGTTTATATGAAAGCATGGAATCGTTTAACTGGATAATTATTACATGGTCAAACAGTATAATAAAAAGTGTTGCACTAACCTATTCGGGAGATCAACTCAGGCGAAAGCTGCTTAAAACTAAATAAGCCCGGTTAAGAAGTTGTTTGAGTTATTTATTTTAATTATGTAGCGAACTTTTGCTCTTCGTGGCATCACAGTGAGGCCTGCCCCACACCTTGGCGCGGGGTTGTTCTCTTGTACTGCATAATTTTATGACATCCTGAGCGTGAATGCTGGTAAACCATCTTATGTTAAACTTCTGAGCAACAGGATACTTTAGTTGATAGGTATAATGCAACCGGCCACAATAGGACTACCTTACAGGCAACGCAATTATTTTGATTGCAGGTTAATTTAAATTATGGAAAACATTTTTGATATTATCAGGAATAACAGGAACATGGGTAGCCTGATGAGGTGTGTAAAGGTTGCTGAATTAGAAGATAAATTAAACAGGCCCGGCTTTTTTTATACAGTGTTTGCACCATCTGAAATTGCATTCGGCAACTTGCATGAACTTGAACTGGAGAACTGGTTAAAAACCGGAAATAAGATCAAACTGCTAAACATTTTATATAACCATATTTTAGAAGGACAATTTAGTATCCAGGATCTTCTTATGAGGAGAAAATTCAGAACTATTAATGGCAAAATATTACAAATTGACAAGCTTGATAAAACTGTTAGCATAAATGATTGTTTGGTAAAAGAAAAGGATGAAAAAGCCTCGAATGGTATTGTTTATATGGTAGATAAAATTTTCATATCCTGATTTGAAAAGAATAGGCATACCCATCATTAAGCGAAGTTTGCAACTTCGCTTTTCTTACCTGAAGTTTTCAACTTCTTTGTTTTGTAATAATGCTGAAAAATAAAGCTATAAGGCTTTAATTAAAAGTTGCAAACTTCGCCATGAAAACGCAAACACTTCGCTGAGCTGGGTATCTTTATGTCGTTGCAGGTTCTTCGCGAAGAGCATTTCTGTTTGGCTGCGTGACTATCGCAATAGCGAACTTAAACCGGCATCAATTGCCTAACTTTATCTCTCTCATTTTTACAGGAGTATCTTATGAATGATGTTGATAGGTTGTTGCAGAAATTGCAATTGGAACTTATTGATTGCGAAAATGCTTACAAAAAGCACTCTCAAAAGATAAAAATTCTGATGAGCTGAAAGTAATTCATTCCAGATGTAAAAAATTGAAGGATTTACTCGGGATAATGGTACAAAATTATTTAAGCTGAGCCACCCCACCATTCACAACTTATTCTCTATAGTCAACTGTCCATTATCCATTATTTTTTCTCACAACTCACCACTATCAATAAGATCGCAGCAGGTTCATCATATTATAAGGAAAACCTTCCGGGTGTAATTTTTTTACTCCTTCTTCTTCGCACAGTCTCTTTAAGATAATGCGTGCAAGCTAAAGGACTGTGCGATTCTGCGTGCATTACTTCCCCCTGGGTAGCGAAGTTTGTTACTCCGCTGCACCACCTGTTTAAAGTTTAGAACTTTTATATGATAGGGGAGAGTGTGCAAAATAATTGGCGGATAATGGCAATATTCCACGAAAATTATTCCTTCACAAATTGTTTTGCTATACTGTTAATACTTGTTTCAACTTTAAGAACATAATTCCCTGCAAGTAACGAAGCGATATTAAGCGTATATGCACTGCTGTTTGCTGTTGTTTGCAGTTTGATATTACCACCAAAATCAACAACTGTTAATTTCACTTTTTCATTTATCGGCAAACCTGCAATTAACAATGTACTTTTTGCAGGGTTGGGTGATAGAGAAATATTCAATTCGCCGTTTGTTATTACAACAACATTTGAATTTGCAACAGCATTGCTGGTGCTTGTTGTTTGCAAACGATAGTACGTAGTGCTGGCTGAAGATGGTGTTGGGTCGCTATAGTGTGCAGTGTAAGCAGTGACCTGCGAACGGTAAACAGTTGTCCAATGTATGCCATCCATGCTTCTTTGTACTGCATAGCTTTGAATGCCCGGCATGTTGTTCCATTCAATACCGTTGTGATGTTGTAGCCAGTGTTTTATTTTGGTGATGAGGATTTGTTTTTGACTTAAATCATTATTAAAGCGGGCAAGAGAAATATACTGATCGTTATTTTGATTTGCATAAGAAAGGCCAGCAATAACAATCTTATTATCAGGCTGTAAAAAAATTCCACCCGGGCTGTCGGATCCGGTCATGCTTACAAATGTTTTTCCATCTGTACCAAAGGAGGAGTCTTGAATACCATTTGCATTTAAGCGGATGACAACGTCTTCAAAATTTCCTGATATGGTTGTATATCCGGCAATCAGGATTTTGTCATTCTGTTGTATAGCAACTGCAGTTCCTGACGCAGCAGTATCATCAAAATAAATAGTGTTTTTACCGTCAGTTCCAAAGGAAGAATCTATTTGACCATCGGAAGTGTACCTGATGCAGGCAATCTTTGCATCGTCCGGATCAAATTCCACACCTGTTTTACCGACACCAACTATTTTTCCGTCGCTTTGTAAACCAATTTGTAACAGGTTATCGTTATTAAGGCCATAGTCAGTTTTAACCGCGCCGTCTGTTCCAAATGTTTGATCAAGTGAGCCATTTTCCAAATATCGTAGTACAAGCATTTTATCTGGCTGACCAGAAAAATTTCCAGCGGTTCCCCCAACAAGAACTTTATGATCATTTTGAATTGATACACATGAACCGTTTGATGGGGATGTATAAGTTGTATTTCCGTTTTGTCCAAAATCTAGGTCTAGCGTTCCATCCGATAAATAGCGACTAAGCAAAATATTGTTAGAGGTTTGACCAATAACAATTATTTTTCCATCTATGGTAGCAGAAGTTCGATATTGATTATTAAAACTATAGTTACTTACAACCATACCTCCCTGGCCAAATGAAGCATCAAGTGAACCGTCTGTATTAAATCTGGCTATCAAACCTCTGTATTCGGTATCAAATAATCCGTCTGCAGAATAACCAACTACCACAATTTTTTGATCGGGCTGAATACACACACCGTCTGCTTCGATTGCCGTAACCGTATTAAACTTTACATGCGCGTGGCCATTTATTCCAAATGTACTATCGATAAATCCATCTTTTGTAAAACGTGCTACCAAGAAATCACCATAATCAACATCGGGATTACTTATTTTTCCGACAACAATGGTTTTGCCATCCAGCTGCATTGCCGAACTACGAAATCCAATAATGTCATTGGAATCAAACCGAAATACTGTAGTTCCTTCATTTCCGAACGTTTTATCTAAACTGCCAGGTTGGGCAAAGGAACAAACCGCAAACAACATTGAAAAAAGCACGAGAATACCTTTCATATTTGTAGAATTTATTGGTTATCGCAATCAAGTGAATGATTTATAACAGGGTCATCAGCTGTATTGCCCGCGAACCTTTTATTTTCAATATCTACCCATTTGCTCTCATGCAGAGAACCACTAATGCCAGTGATTATTGCCTGAAAAAAAGTTGCAGCTCTGCTCGCTATGTACCCATAAACTTGTGGGTATGTTCCTAAGCCTGTACCAAAATCGCTGCGAAAAGTACAACTGCTACATCCACCACCCATAGCTTTATCTAAGGTAGGATTTCTTCTTCGCACAGTCTCTTTAAGATAATGCGTGCAAGCTAAAGGACTGTGCGATTCTTCGTGCATTACTTCCCCTGGGTAGCGAAGTTTGTTACTCCGCTGCACCACCTGTTTAAAGTTTAGAACTTTTATATTATAGTTGAGAGCGTGCAAAATAATTAGCGGATAATGGCAATATTCCACGAAAATTACTCCTTCACAAATTGTTTTGAAACACTGTTAGTACTTGTTTCAGCTTTAAGAACATAATTTCCTGCAGGCAACGAAGCAATGTTCAGCGTATATAAACTGCTGTTTACTGTTGTTTGCAGTTTAAAATTACCACTAAAATCAACAACTGTTATTTTCACTTTTTCATTTGTTGGCAAGCCTGCAATTGACAATGTACTTTTTGCAGGGTTAGGAGATAAAGAAACATCCAATTCATTGTTTGTTATAGTAATAACATTTGAATTGGCAACTGCATTACTATTGCTTGTTGTTTGCAAACGATAATATGTTGTATTTGTTGAGGAAGGTGTTGGGTCGCTGTAGTGATTAACAGCAGACTGTTGATCATTCACAGCAGCTTGTCTGTTTATTGTTGCCCAATGTTGCCCGTCAGAACTTCTTTGCACCGCATAGCTTTGAGCGCCTGGGGTATTCGTCCATTCAATGCCGTTGTGGTGTTGTATCCAACGTTTGATTTTCGTGATAAGAATTTGTTTTTTTGATTCATCGTTGTTATCATATCGAGCAAAAGAGAAATCTGTCTCGTTAGTTGAAGATAATACGCTAATGCCTGCAAGTAAAATTTTACTGTCTTTTTGCAATGCAGCGTCATAACAGGTAGCCGCGTCCTGAATAACAGTTACAGTAGACCCTTGAGCCCCAAATGTAGAATCAATTTTACCATCTGGCGTGTACCTAACCGTTATGAATTTTGATGGATCGTTTAGAGAAATAAGGTTACCCACACCAAGAAATTTCCCATCATTTTGAATTAAGGCTTTTGAAGCGCTAGATTCATCATTAAATGTTGTAATAACTTGGCCCATTGTACCGAATGTTGAGTCGATAAACCCTTTATCAGTAAACCTCAAAAATCCCATCGCTCCTGTTCCCCCTGCAGGGATTGCTTCTCCTCCACATATTACATATCCATTCCTTTGTAGCAACATGCAATTTAATTGGCCAAAAGCGTTATTGCTGAAAGCTTGCCGCGCAACACCGTTAATTCCAAAAGTGCTGTCGGGTGTGCCATCTGATAAATACCGGAATAGCATAAACTTTGAAGAACTACCGCCTGCTAAAATCTTTCCATCATCTTGTAAAATAACACAGGGAAAATTTGCTGGAGAATTTTGATTAGTAACTACTTCGCCATTATTCCCGAAACTTTTATCTATAGTGCCATCACTGTTAAACCTAAAAATTATAGGCTTGTAATTTCCATTGCTACCTTGATTGCTATAGCCGGAAATAACAATTTTTTCGTCTGGTTGCATAGCGATACTTTGTGTATACACATTACTTTCATCACCAACAATAAAATTAACCAACCCGTCACTTCCAAAAGATTTATCTGGACCGCCGTCGTTATTATACCTTGCTAATCCAACACTAATATTGCCCCCACGACTGATTGTACCAGCAGCAACAATCTTTCCACTAACATCTATACCAACTGCTGTACAATATGATCCATCACTTGTTGGGAAAGCAGTTATTACAGCACCATTGTCACCAAAAGATGAATCTATGATCCCCGTTTGATTATATTGAATAAGTAAAAAGCCGTTATTGTCAGAACCCACTCCTGCAGCAATAAATTTTCCATTGCTTTCTGGTGCTATATGCACTAATGAACCGGGATAGCTTTTTTCGATTAGGATGCCATTGTTAGCAAAAGTCGGATCGGGAATGCCAGGCTGTGCTCTTAAGGAAAAAAATAAAAATAAAAAGATAATTAGTGTAAAAATGGTTTTCATAATAAATATTTAATGTTATTAATGTTGATCACACGGTATAGAGTTATCGCAGGTATGGTCGTTGGTAACGCATGATGCTCTATAATTAGGGCACTCAATAAATTCACCAGTTCCTGTATTAACTATTCCATTGATATTGTTTTGGAAAAAAGCACACACTCGTTGTACCATATAGGTTTGAACATCGGTGGGGTTAGTTAGTAAAGTTCCAAAATCGTCCGGATAACAACCAGCTCCGCATGTTAATCTATATTGAGCATATTCGTAGCCAGTGGCAGTGTGGTTGCCATAATAAACGGTATCAATATCAATATCCGTAAACAGAATATTTGTTGATTTGTAATTGCAACTATGAATAGTACTGTCAGATGAACCCACTTGCCCGAAAAAGGTAATGGATGAAATTAAAAGCAGTATTGATAGTGCTGGCTTCACGGGTTTGCACGCATTAAATGCTACAGCAAACTAAAATAAAATAGCAGGGGAATCAAAAAAAATTAGGCAATAGCCTTGTATGGCCTGTTCTATGTATGAAAGCCCGGGCCTTTACATCTCTTCTTTCACTTCTCACAACTTATCACCGCTAACAACTCATCATCTGTTACTATCTTAAACGGCATCAATTGCCTAACTTTATCTCTCTCACTTTTGCAGGAGTATCTTATGAATGATATTGACAAATTACTGCAGGAATTGCAATCGGAACTTATTGATTGCGAAATGCTTACAAAGAAGCACTTTCAAAAGATAAAAATTCTGATGAACTGAAAGTAATTCATTCCAGATGTAAAAAATTGAAGGATTTACTCGAGATAATGGTACAAAATTATTTAAGCTGAGCCGATGCTCACCATCACCATTCACAACTCACTTTCCACTGCCGGGTTTAGTTGGCGCTTAAATACCGTTCAATATCTTTCCGGTAAGGCCCGTATTTTTTGATCGTGTCTTTAATCTCATCGTGCGTTTTCTTTGGATATTGCCGGTGCAGGTACTCTACTTCTGAAGGATCATTACTATCCGCTTTTATGCTGTCACGTTTGTCATGAAGATTTTTGTTGCCTGGCATAAAACAAGGTTTTATAAATGTTACAAATTGATTGTACAATGCTGTTCATCATACTTATTCAAAGTAATGCCAGGTGTTTGGCAAATTAAAGTTTTTGCCATGGAGTTTATCTTTAAAACTACATTCACTTTCTCTGCCTATTGAGAAAGTTGCACTACCTGAAGCTTCTTTTAAAAACTGGTTAAGTATTTCAACATTTCCTAATTTCCATTCTTCTCCATTATGCCTTGCAATACACACATATTCATCTGTTTGTTGATTATAAATATAGAGTCTATCGTTTGCCATACCGGTAAGATTTTAGTGTTACAATACAAACGATAAGCCATTAAATCTTCCCGGTTATCACTCACCACTCACTTCTCACAATTCACCATTCACTTCTCACAATTCACCATTCCCTATTCACCATTCCCCATTCACCACTGTCAATACGATCTCAGCAAATTCATCATACTAACTAAATGCTCCCGCACAATATTCTTTGCCGCATTATTCGGCGCATAATAATTTACCCGCAGGCTTTCCGGTGAAATCTCCGCAGCCCTTGATGTATATACAACCCCGGCAATATTTTTCAGCAGCAGCGAACAATTGTCTTCATTAATGATCTTTGCATCTACCATCAGCCTTACCAGCAATGCCAGTTGCGGTACCGAAAGGGAGGTGTTTAATTTGGATATGGCCTGCAGCTTCGCCGTAGTATTTGGAATAAATGGAAGCGCTTGTAAACAGCGCAACCGCGTTTGCAATACCGGGAACATAGCTTGCTTTACTGAACGCTCAGATAAAATATAACCATCTTCTACTGTGTCCATCATGTTGTAATATAATATCTGCCTCGACAGGTGATCCAGCCTTGCGGCAGCACCATTACAGCTTTCCAGTTCCTGTTCAGATCTTTGAATGAAGTAGCTGATAAAATCAGGATGATTAAAATTGAGCACGGTAAGCAGGTGTTCTATGGATGCTGTATTTATTTCAACGGTATTAAGTACAGCAGTGCAGAATTTTGACCACCACCGCCACCGGTGGTAAGGCAGGTGTTTGGTCGATTGCAGTTCCTGTAACCGGGGTTGCAGCAACGTATATACCGCCCGGATATATTCATTGTTTTTAAGCTTATTATCAACCTCGCCCGACAACTGGACCAGCTTTTTAAGTGGCAGCAGGTTATACAAATAAATACTGTCGCCATTGCAATACCAGTGTAACAGGTTCATCAGTTTTTTGTGTGCGGCCGCTGCCTGCGTCAACAGGTATTTTGTATCGCCGGAAAAATTGTTTAAAGCCCGGGTATTCAACCGGTAAATAAGGTTGGCCACCGTTCGCTCACACCGGTGCAGGTGCTGCTTTACAGTTGAAGGCGACACGTCGCAAAATGTTACAGTATCCAGTGCAATTGTAAAGGAGTTGAGTGCGTGCAGCATTTCAGCAGTAGTTACCGGCATAAAGGCACGGTTTTGCATGGCATGGCTAAGCAGTGAAGACAGTTTTTCAGTTTCGGATGTCATTTTTCAGATGGGGTTTGGGGAACTAAAAATGTTTTATCTCAGCAGTCCCTTCTTTTAAAAGTTCGGTGCGATGAAGATAGGGGGATTTGGATATTTCTTCCAAGGCAAACTAAAAAAATTGCGTATAAATACGTCAAAGTATAGTAGAAATACTTGATTATTCGCTTATACTCTAACCACTATCGCCTGCATTAATGTTTTACTGCGCTGATCAAACCCTGTACAAAAACAAAAGAGCTTAGATACTTCTAAGCTCTACCCCCTGTGTATTGTAAGAAAATGGAAAACAACACCTCCTATAATAATTATTCAAACATTAAGGTAGTATAATCTTATCAATTAAAAAAAATTATATCACTACATAAACTATCCACTCTTTCTATGTTGTTGTGTCATATTATAACTATCAGGTTACAACACACAACTTATGCAAATTATCACCTGTAGCTATGAGAGCTCTGCTCACTAATTTGTGTTCAGGCTTTATACATGCCGATGGTCGCAATAGCTATTTTAGGACTAGGCGTTACCGTAAACAATAATAATCCTAAACCCTTAAAAACAAAATAATTTTGAAAACAAACGGTCTGTATAGCTTTATCAGGATTAATTTAAACTACTGTATACTTCTTACAGGATTTATTATCTAACATGCACAGCTATTTTAGGACTAGGTACATTTGTGTTCCTTGTACCCTCCTTCATGTCTCCTTCATACTTCCTTCATGGTTGGTTCATGGGAAGTGGTATTTTTACAAACCATGCAATCGCGTTTTTTTTACTTTGAATTATACCGAACAGGCCAGGATGTAATTGTTTGATTGGCATACCAGCAACTGATTTTTAAAAGCTATCATTTGGAGTAGCTGAGGCATGTTCATTTTACAAACAGCGCTGTCTTATTAAAACATTTTATATAATTGTCTTATCCGTTGTATCATTTCCGGGTTGCATGCACAGATCCAAAAACAACAGGAAGTACCGGGGAATTTCATTCGTAATAAAAAAACATAATGAAGGGAAATTGTTTTTATCGCAGGTATGAGCCAGGGATTTGTAACTTTATTACAGCGAAGTTCTTTCACAGCTGCACCAGGCCGGTTAGATCAGGATTATTTTGTTTTAATGTGACTTGTTTGCAAATAATAAAAGGCCACCAAAGTGACCTTTTATAACGAGTTGATTTTTAAAGTGCCCGCGAAAGGAATCGAACCTTCACTCCCTTGCGGGAACCAGATTTTGAGTCTGGCGCGTCTACCAATTCCGCCACACGGGCTTTAAAAAGGAGTGCAATGTTACACGCTGAAATTAAATCTGCCAAACACTATTGGCAACATTTCTTTTTGGAGAAGAAAAAATTCTTAACCCACTTTGCTATTCCCTTCAATGTTTTCATACCTGTGCAAATGTAAAACACACATCTCTTAAGGATTTGAAATAAAATTTACTATTCGTTAAAAATATTCCTGCCTTAAAAACTGAATAATGTAATTTTTACACATATTTGTGCCTAAACGATTGTTATGGCTGTAACTGCGTCCGTTCAAACTGCCTCATCCGCTACCGCACCAAAACCTAAATTGAGCTTTTCCCAGATATTCAATATGAGTTTTGGGTTTCTTGGAATCCAGTTTGGCTTTGCCTTACAAAACAGTAATGCCAGTGGTATTCTCAGGAATTACGGGGCAGATGTTGACAAGCTTTCATGGTTCTGGCTGGTAGCACCAATTGTGGGAATTATAGTGCAACCAATTGTTGGCCATTACAGCGACAGAACATGGAATCGTTTGGGGAGAAGAAAACCATATTTTCTTGCAGGCGCATTGTTATCTTCAACAGCATTAACCTTATTGCCCAATGCAGGTTTACTTTCAAGTATAGGATCGCTTGTATTAATAGGCGTTTGTTTTCTCGCCATTATGGATGCATGTATCAATCTTGCGATGGAGCCTTTCCGCGCTTTGGTTGCAGATAATTTACCCGATTCGCAACGCACGCTCGGCTTTTCTATTCAAACATTTTTGATCGGCACAGGCGCTATTATCGGTTCCATTTTACCATATGCATTACACAACTGGTTTGGTGTTTCCAACGTTGCACCTGAAGGTGCTGTTGCACCAAATACAAAGCTTGCGTTTTATATTGGAGCCGGTGTTTTTTTCTGTTCGATCTTATGGACGATCATCAGCACTAAAGAATACCCGCCTGCTGAATATGAAAAATATCATGGCAAAAGTGAAGACGCTGATGCAGGCCTTGGCAATATTTTTAATGACCTTAGAAAAATGCCTAAAACAATGAAGCAACTTGGCCTTGTACAATTCTTTAGCTGGTTTGCTTTATTCGGTATGTGGTTGTTTACAACAGATAGTATTGCCACGCATATTTTTGGATTGCCCATAACAGATAAAAGCTCATCAAGCTATCATGATGCACAGGATTGGACAGGAGTGATCTTTGGTGTATACAACGGCATATCTGCTGTATATGCTTTAATGCTTCCGGCCATTGCAAAAAAGATCGGCCGCAAGAGAACGCATAGCATTAATCTTATTATTGGCGGCATTGGATTGATCTCCATATTTTTCGCACCGAATAAAGAGTTTTTAATTTTCTCTATGGTTTGTGTGGGTATTGCATGGGCAAGTATTCTTGCAATGCCTTATGTAATTCTTGCCGGTTCTATTCCAGCCGGAAAGATGGGCATCTATATGGGCATCTTTAATTTCTTTATTACCATTCCGCAAATTATTAACGGTATTGTAGGAAGCCCGATGGTAGTGCATGTTTACAATAATCAACCGGTGTATGCGCTTGTGCTTGCAGGTATATTTATGTTATGCGCTGCTGTTAGTGTAATCTATGTATATGATCCGGGTTCAATAAAAATTGAACAGCAGGTCGTTCCGCCACTGGCTGAAGTATAAACGATAATTTAGTTTACGATTGTGATATTAAATCAATAGAACTCTCTCGAATCATTTTTAAAAAATCAGTTGTGATAAAAAAGCTTTTCTACTTTTTATTTTTTGTTTCATTCATTGCAAAACTATCTGCACAAACAATTGAAGTGTATCCTATGCATTGGTGGGTTGGAATGAAGAATCCCAACCTCCAGATAATGTTGCACAGCGAAAATATTGCGAACAGGATTCCTATGATCAAAATGGCTGAAACAGGAATCGTTGTTGGCAATGGAATTACGATTGTGGCTATTGAAAGAGTCGAAAATCCTAACTATGTTTTTTTAGATGTACGGCTTACCAAAGATGCAAAGCCGGGCACTTATAATTTTACTTTTGGAAAATCTCCTCAGCAGGTGCAGATTAGTTATGAATTCAAAGAAAGAAGAAAAGGCAATGGTACTTTGTTTGCACAAGGTGTTGCTTCATCTGATTTTATTTATCTCCTGATGCCCGATCGTTTCAGCAATGGCGATACATCAAATGATCATGTTGCAGGCATGAGAGACCAATCATTAAACCGTGATTCGATCTTCTTAAGGCATGGCGGCGACCTGCAGGGCGTTATCAATCATCTTGATTATTTAAAAGATCTTGGCGTTACAACATTATGGATGACGCCGGTACTTGAAAACGATATGCCTAATCGTACAGAACATGGTTATGCATTCACCAATCATTACAAAATAGATCCGCGCCTTGGCGGTGAAAAAGCTTATTTGCAATTAAGCGATGAAGTGCATAAACGTGGTATGAAACTGATTCAGGATGCAGTGTACAATCATGTTGGGTTGTATAATTTTTTAGTGCAGGATGCGCCTGCAAAAGACTGGCTGCATCAATGGCCAACGTTCACGCAGACCAATTACAAAGACCAACCTTTGTTTGATCCGCATGGTGCGGCATCTGATCAAAAAAGGATGAGTGACGGATGGTTCACACAACAGATGCCTGATCTTAATCAATCCAATCCAATGGTTGCAAACTTTTTAATTCAACATGCAATTTATTGTGTGGAAGAATTTGGCGTAGATGGCTGGCGCATCGATACATACATTTATAATGATCTCAATTTTATGAATCATTGCAATAAAGCTTTAACAGATGAATACCCGCATATAACTATGTTTGGCGAAGCGTGGGTGCATGGTACTGCAAATGAGGCGTATTTTGCGCAGAATAACATCAATACAACTTTTAAAAGTAACCTGCAGGGCATTACAGATTTTCAATGTTTATTTTATGGAATTCAGGCTGCATTAACTGAACCATTTGGCTGGACGAATGGCGTAAACAAATTATATGAAACATTAAGCAATGATTTCTTATATACAGATCCAACGCGCAATGCAATTTTTTTAGACAATCATGATCTCAGCAGGTGGTATTCTGTTGTTGATAGTAATCTTCAAAAAGATAAAATGGGTTTTGAATGGTTGCTGACCGGGCGTGGAATTCCACAAATGTATTATGGCGATGAAGTATTGATGGGTGGTTATACAAACCCGGATGGATGGGTAAGATTGGATTTCCCCGGCGGATGGAATGGTGATAAGACAAATGCATTTACAGGACAAGGATTAACGCCTGACCAATCATCTGTTCAATCATTGATAAAAATATTGGCAAATTACAGGCAACATTCATCTGCATTAAAAACAGGTAAATTGATGCAATATATCCCTGTTGATGGATTGTATGTTTATTTCAGGTATGATGACAATCAAACCATCATGTGTGTAATGAATACAAGCGATAAAAAACTAACCGTTGACTTTTCAAGCTATGCTGAACGCGCAACTGGTTTTTCAACTGCTGTTGACGTGATCAGTAAAACGACTTATAATATTTCATCAAACATAACCGTTGATTCTTTGCAAATACTTGTACTTGAACTTAAAAAATAACAGAGCCTTTGATAGCTGTGTTATTTTTTATGTTGCTGAATATTTTTAGATTATTTCCAGGTACCTTTTCTCCAATAATAACCTTTATTGGTTTGAACCCAGGTACCGGTTGTCCATGTGCGATTCGCTCTTGGTCTTTCCCAATAACCATTAGAGTAAACATATTTGCCGCCACTCCAGCGCCAGTCTCCATCAACCCATACATATTCAGCGCCGGGTGAAACCGGGCGTTCATATACAGGAGCTACCGGTTGCTCTGTAACAGTGTATCTTGAAGGTCCACAGCTATTAAAAACAATTGTGCCTGCAACAAAGGATAGGATAACGAACAATCTTTTCATAATAACTTTTTATAATTTAACCTATGCCAACAAACATGCCAATGCAAAAACACATTTGTTATTATTGGAATTATTGCAGTTATTAAAGTTTGTTAGCAAAAAGAAAAAATAATAAGACGTTTGTTTAGTTTCAAAGTTTCAGTTTCCAAAGTTCAATTGCTATTTGTTTGGAATTAAACAAACACTGAAACCAATGAAACTTTGAAACTGTTAATATTTAACAGGCGTTACTGTATAACCTTGTTTTCTCAGTAAATTAATAACGCCAACATCATTGCCAAGATGGGCAGCGCCAACCGCAAAAAATGTTGGTTTTAGTTTAGCCTGTGCAATAATTTCAGGTATCCATTTTTCATTGCGGTTAGTTAAAAGCAAATTGGTGTATCCGGCAAATTCATCGTCGTCATCAGACATTTTATTCAGCGCCTCAAGATCTTTTTGCTTATAAATATTCAACATATCAATAAAGCTTTTTTTAACGCTGTCTATATTCAAAATTGTTTCAGCAAATTCTTTTGCCTGTAACGTATATGGAATTTCATCAAATATTTTTAATTGATCTTCTACTTGTTCAAGTCCTTTAATCTCCATGTTATTAGCTTTGGCCATTTTTAAGAATTTCTGTTCCCATGCTTCAGCGCCGTCACAACCTAACAACGAAGGATAAATAACAGATTCCAGCAACTCCGGTTTCATGCTTTGCATCATTTCAAGCGGCATGTTGGTTATTTGTTTGAATGCAGTGGCAACAGAATCATATTCAGCGGCAGGCAATAATTGTTTAAGCGTGGTATCGTTCTTCATGTTCATTTGCTCCATTGTTTTTGCCATAACAGAAGAATCATCCATATCTAATTCAAGAAACAATTGTTTAGTTGAATAAAATTTCGCGCGCAATTCTGTGCTTACAATAATATCCTGCGGGCACATTAAGTGAATGGTTCCATATAAATAAGAAGGGGATTTTATACCTGGCCCTGTTATTTGCCACAACAATGTTTTTTCAAGAGATGATTGAGCCTGCGTGGATAAAAAAGAAAATATAATTAAAGCAAAGAGAACAAATTTTTTCATGTCTGAAGTTCTGTATTTTTTATGTATGCTGATTTCTTTGTTCATTATTAATTATTCATTGATCATTCTTTCTCTAATTGCTTTTGCATTTTTCTTACGCGGTCTTCAAATTTTTCTGAGGAAAGATTATAACGACTCAATCCGTCCACAATAATAGGGAAGGAGAGCGGAGTGAAACGTTGAGGAAATTTTAAAATGATATCATTGTTCTGAATTCTTTCCAATGCAGTACGCAAACGCACTTCTTCCATTTGCTGTTCAAACACTTCATTGTAAGCTTGCCGCAATAAAATATTGTTGGGATCATATTCACTGAAAACTTTAAACAGTAATGACGCTGAAGCCTGCAAATGCTTTGCTTTTTTAGGTTCGCCAGGATAACCTGTAAATATCAATCCGCCAATAACTGCTATATCACGAAATTTTCTTGAAGCCATTTCGACAGAGTTAACGCTGCGCTGAATATCTACAATCAAATTATCTGTATTGAACAATTCACGCACATTTGTGTCATCAACGGGAACCGGCTGATCGCTTAATAATTCAAATCCATAATCATTCATTGCGATAGAAAAAGTTATTGGTGTAATCTGGCTGATACGATACGCCAAAATGGAACTCATGGCTTCATGTATCTGCCTTCCTTCAAATGGGTATACCAATAAATGAAAGCCTTCTTTTTCTTCTATCTGTTCTATCAGCAATTCATCGCTTTGCGGAATGTGTGATAATTCTTTTTGCAATTTGAACAATGGCTGCAATGCTTTTAATTCTATTGAATCAGGCTTTAATGCTTTATTAAATGTGCGGCGCAATACCATTCCGAGATTAGCAGTTAAGCTCATTCTTCCACCCATCCAGCTTGGTATAATTGATTTCTTTTTTGGTGAGAGTTTTACAAATGCAGTCATTTCTTTTATCATCACCATTTCTAAATTTCTTCCTGCAAAAGTGAAAGCATCGCCCGGTTCAAGCCTGCTTAAAAACCATTCTTCGATCATACCCAAATAACTTCCGCTCATCATCTTCACTTTCATCATTGCATCGCTTACAATTGTTCCGATCTGCATGCGATGCCGCATTGCAATACGACGATTCTTTATGCGATAAATTCCTTTCTCATCCACTTCAACTTTTTTGTATTCATCATAATTTTCCAGTGCTCTTCCACCGCCGGTTATTTGTTGTAATAATTCTCTCCACTCATTAACAGTGATCTCGTTAAAACAATAAGTGTTTTTTATTTCTTTAAAAATTTCTTCCTGATCAAAACCTTCACCAATTGCAAGCGTACATAAGTATTGCATCAACACATCAAAACATAATAACATTGGTTGCTTGCTTTCAATGATGTTTTCATTGATCGCATTTTTTAAAGCTGCTGCTTCAACCAATTCCAATAAATGCGTGGGAAGGAAATAAACTTTACTAATGTCACCGGGGGCATGGCCACTTCTGCCGGCGCGTTGTAAAAAACGTGCAACACCTTTAGGCGAGCCAACCTGTATCACTGTATCAACGGGACGAAAATCAACACCAAGATCAAGGCTTGCTGTACACACGACTGCTTTTAATTTCTGTGCATGTAAAGCTTCCTCAACCCATATTCTTAACTCATGTTCAATACTGCCATGATGCAATGCCATAACGCCTGCAAACTGTGGCGCAATAGTTAAGAGTGTTTGATACCAAAGCTCGCTCATGCTTCTTGTGTTGATGAAGATGAGCGTGGTATTACTTTGTTCAACAATAGGAACAACTTTTTCAGCAAGCTTAATTCCAAGATGGCCGGCCCATGGATATTTTTCAATTTCATCAGGCAAAACAGAAAGCACTTCAATACGCTTATCCATTTTTGCTTTTACAATTTCAACCTGTCGTTTTTGCTTAGCTGCTAATGATGATAATAAAACTTCTTTTGCTTCATCAAGGTTGCCAATAGTTGCGCTGATTCCCCAAACAGAAGTTATGAGTTGTGAATTGTGAGTTGCGAGTTTCTTAGCTGAGGATTGATTATTGGTTATTGAGTGTTGAATATTTATTTTCTTACTCACTGCTGACCACTCACTACTCACATTTAAGATTCTGCTTATCGCCAACTCTACCTGCACACCTCGTTTGCTACCTAATAATTCATGCCATTCATCCACAGCAATTATGTGTAACGATTTAAAAAAGGTTGGATAATTTTTTTGTGCAAGTAACAGCATCAAACTTTCAGGAGTAATGAGCAGAACTTCAGGCATGCTGCGCGTTTGCTTTTGCCTTTCATTAATATCTGTATCGGCGTTACGAATGCCAATTTCCCATTGCATGTTCAGTTGTGTAATAACTGTTTCCATTGCGCGGGCAATATCTTTTGCCAGCGCACGCAAAGGTGTTATCCATAAAAGCTGTAAGCCATTATTTTTTTTTGTTTGATAGGAATCGGGATTATCATTGATGAATTGAATAATGCTGCCAAGAAAAACAGAAAATGTTTTTCCACAACCGGTTGGTGCATTTACCAACCCACTTTTATAATTGATGATATGTTGCCATGCTTCTTCCTGGAAACGGAATGCCTGCATATTGTTGAATGCAAGCCATTGCTGAATGACGGAATAGCCTTTTGTGTTTTTAAGTTTAACTGCCACGAATACACGAATGTATTAAGTGTTTATTTCATTCCTTCGATGAATACAAGCAAGTCGAAATTTTGAAGAACGCTTAATATTAAAAACTTTTAATGTTGAAGCACTAACTGCTCCGTTGCAATATTGAGGAAGTTTGGAATGATATGGCTGTACGTCCATAAAATTTTATCAGGATCGTTGAGATGTTCGATCATGCTTTTCCATTTTGTTTCGCCATAATTTTTTATAACGGTTTCTTTCCTTTCATCTGTATGCAAATGAACTGTCATACCTAATGCATCAGCTTCAGGATGAAATTGCGTTCCAATAAAATAATCATTAAAACGTATCGCCATGATCGCTCTTTCGTAATGCGCTACATGAGGCCTTTCTTTTTCTATAGCAAGAATTTTAGCGCCCATTTCTTTTAAACGCTCTTGATCAGGTTCAATAACCTGGAAGTCACGGCTGTCAACAGCATAGAACGGATCTGGCATTCCTGTAAATACGGGTTCATGTTTACCGTCGTGGGTTATGTGTATAGGAAAAGTGCCGAACGCAGTTGAATTTCGTTTACAAACATTCCCAACTTCATAATGCCTGCAGGCAAGTTGAAAACTGTGACAAATAAAGAAGACATGCTTTTTAGGGTAATTGGAAAAATCATTATTCCACTCTTCTATTTCTTCTATCCATTGCATATATCGTTTATCCCATTCAAGCTCTTTCGTTTCGAGTGGAGAACCAGGACCGCCACTTGAAATAAAAACATCATACGATAAATCGGGAAGCTCAAGTTTTGAACGCACGTCAAAAATATCTAAGTCAACATCTTTATTATGCTTTAACTGCCATTCATCAACAATTTGTTGCAAACACCGCATACCTTGATTGCGTTGGCCTTCATAAAGATCAAGAATTGCTATTTTGATTTTTTTGTCATTTGAATCCATACTATAACAAAAATACAAAATTTACGGGTGAAGGTTAAATGAGAAGTTTTCAACAATGCACATTCCTAAAAAATGACAACAGGCAAAACTGTCTTATATAGCAATCTACCAACAGAATTTACCTAATGAACTGCGATGAGATTTATATTAAATACAAGGATAGAATTGCCCGGAATACTACCTGCAGCAGCGCTTCCATAACCAAGCGAAGGAGGTAAATATAATGTTATAGAGCCGCCTGTACCAATGAGAGGAATACCTTCCTGCCATCCTACGATCAGGCTTGAAAGATCAAATGTTGCATTATCAGAAGCATCGAATTGAATACCGTTAGAAAGTTTTCCTACGTAAGAAACTGTTACTGCATTACACACGGTTGGCTTAGTACTGCCGGCATTATTGATGGTATAAAAAAAACCTCTAGAATCTTCCGTTGCAGTAATGCCGCTATCTGAAAGATAGGTGCGTAAAGTTTCAACTTCAGAAGCAGGAGCTGTTATGGTTACAGGAGAACAATTGTTGCCGCTATTTTTTTTGCAGGAAGCAAAGGCTATAACAGATAAAAAAATAAAGACGCTTAATTTTTGCATAGACTTTTTATAAAGGCCGCAAATGTATCTATACAATTATTAAAATAACTCCTAAAATTTTACTCCTGATTTCAGTACTATACTTAAACGGTACCATTTTTTGATGCGATAATTTCTTCTGCCAAACCGAAACTCAATGTCATTCCCGCACCACCAATGCCATTAATTATAGTTACACCTTTTTGTGGATGATGAATAAATTCAGTTTCTCCGTTAGTGCGTTTAGGATAGATGCCATGCCAGCTTTGTATCATTTGCCAGTTTTTAAACACAGCAAACTTTTTAAGATAATCAACAATCAATTGGTTGATGAATTGTTTATCGAAAGGATCAAATACCAAACCATATTCATGACTGTCGCCGATAGTTAATTCACCTGTTTCGTTTTGCGATACCATAACATGAATACCCCATTTTAAATAATCGGGCATTGTTTCAGCATATAATTTTTTTAGTGCAGGCAACGATGAAGCAACTTCAAAAGATTTGTAATGCGTTAATGATAAACCTCCGCACAATGCAGGCCCGATGCGAAAATTATTTTCCTGAGCAACCAAACGCATCATCTGCAGTTTACATTTTGTAAAGCCGTTTGATGCAAATATTTCAGGATATAAGGTTTCAAAATCTGCACCGCTGCAAACATAAATTTCATCTGCGCTCCAGCTTTGTTCACCGCTGCTTACATGTGGATGATCAATAAAATTGATAGCTGTGTTGAACTTAAATTCAACACCATATCTTTCTGTGAGATAAGCAGGCATTTTTTCAATGGCAACACGCGCTTCAACAAGCATATCATCTTTGCTATATAAAGAACCTAAAAGGTCTTTTTGATTTACTGCCTGTGTTTTTTTCTGCGTTTCATCCTTGGTTAAAATTTTTACCGGCCGCTTATTTTTATTCACTTCAGCAAACTCCTGCATTACATTAAATTCAGCATTGCTGTAAGCAAGATGCAAGCTTCCTACTTCATCAAACCATAAACCTGTCCCGGTACATATTTCTTTCCATATTGATCTTGAACGCAACGCTCTCTCATATAAAACACCGTTGGGCTGGCCAACCGGCCATATCATTCCAAAGTTTCTTATAGACGCGCCAACGCATTTTTCATTTCTCTCAAACACCGTTACTTTATAACCACGAACAGCAAGGCTTCTTGCTGTTGCCAATCCTAAAATTCCTGCACCAATTACAATTGCATTTTTATACGGCATGAGTTGTAACATTTAATGTTGATGGCAAACCAAAAAGTGTTCTATGTTTTTTCTTAAAATAAATAGCAGCAACAATAGTTCCTGCAATACCAATTATTGTTACAGTAAAAACTGCACGGATAAAAAATTCTGTCCATGATAATTGTACACCGCTGAATTCTTTTAAGAATAATATCAATACACTTCCCAAATAACCAAATGCATCAGAGATGTACATTATAAAGCCAACATTGCTTTGCACTTTATATGTTGCGATCATGCGTTCGAAATACAAAGCATTGAACGGAACATAACTTATATACAAACCTGTTCCAATCAATATCATCCACCAAACAGGATTGATCACTTTATCGGCAAAAAGTAATGTTGCAATCAACGTAATTACATAACCGCAGATAATAATAACGTGATTGAGCATAAATGCGCGCGCATTATTTTTTACAAGTATCAGCAGGCTCATGCATAAAAGCACAATTAATGAAACAGGTGTTTCTGTTATGGTAAAAATATCAGGGTTGTTGCCATAACCTAATTCAGTATATAATTCATTAGAAAAATTATCGCGGAAATCCCTGAGGATGGTAAGCAACACATATGTTGTTACAATTACAACAATACCCGGTAAAAAAAGACTGATAAAATTCTTGCGCTCTTCTTTTGTCATTGGTTTTCTTACACACCGATGCTGAATGTCTTTTTCCGTTGGTTCAGGCATGTGATTCAATAACCACGTAAATAAAAATAATGGTATTAAAAAGAACGAACCTGTAATAAAAGGCATCCAGAATTCGGTTAAATGATTGTTGAGTATTAAATTTTTGCCGATCGTTTTTACAGCACCGGATGAAAAAATAAAACTCACCGATAAAACTGCGCCCATGAATTCTGTTGCTCTTCTTCCTTCAAGGTAACTGAACACCAGGCCCCAGATCATTCCCAACGGAAAACCGTTTAATAATAAAAAAATGATATTATATGGCGCCGGTGTAATTGCAAAAAAGAAAAGCGTTATCCATGCAAACACAATTAATATAATAATTGTGTTTGCTCTCTTATTCAATTGCATGCCTGCTATAAAACGAATGCCATAAAATTTACTCAGCATATACCCAACGAGCTGAGCTGACACAAGCCAGACCTTGTAATCAATTTTTAAAAAATATAATCCTTCGAAACCCGCAGCCGTAAAGGGTTTGCGAAAAGCATACATGCAGAAATAAACACAGAAAGAACAGATGGCTGCATATAAACTAATGAACCATGCAGGCATTCGTTCTAATTTATTCTTCCACGTTTTTGAAACAACCATCAGTCAATTAACAATGAATAATTAATAATGAATTTTCAACTCACTTCTCACATTTCATATCTCACTTATAACAATGCAGGCAGTTCCTGTAAACTATCAATAATAAAATCAGGCTGATATAATTCAAGCTGTTCTCTTGTGTACGATGTGCCGGTTGTAACAGCAATAGCGAAAAGACATTCTGCACTTCTTCCTTCCTTTATATCAACTTCTGTGTCACCGATCTTTATTACTTTTTTTGAATCGGTAACATTTGCACGCTTCATTAATTCCTGTATCATAAAAGGCTGCGGCCTGCCTTCAGCAACTTCATCGCTGCTGATAACAAAATCAACCAACCCGTTTTGCAGCCAGCCTAATTGTTCAATAATTACATTGGTTATGTTGCTGAAAAACCCTGTGTCCAAGCCAACTTTAATATTGTTATCCTTAAAGAATTTAAATGTTTCTTCAGCATAAGGCATTGCTTCAAGCTGGCCTGAGTTCTTATAATAATCAACCATGTTGTTAATAAAAAAATCATGCATCTGGTTGATGTAATCTTCAGTGATAACAGATTTATCAGGTGCAAATTCTTCCAGCAACGTACGGATGGCATCTGTTTTTTTATAACCCATTACAGCGGCTATTTTTTCAGAAGAAATTGTATACCCTTTTGCCTTGAAGGTGTTTTCAAATGCTTCAGTTATTTCGCCTTTATCTTTTACAGTTGTGCCCGACATATCAAGCACTGCAAGACTAATTGAATGCTGCATGTTTCCTGTCTTTTAAATATTCTGTTATTAATGTTTTAAAGTGGGAGAGGGGCAATAATACGGCATCGTGCTGCTTTGCTCTCTCATCCCATAAACGCACTTTAATTATATCTTCAAAAAAAGGATGCTGTTCAAACGTAAGTATTTCAGATTCATGCATTGGGCCGCCCTGCCATTGCAGGGTTTGTAAACTGGCTTCTGATAATTTTGACTGGTAAGTTTCATCAACTGCAACAAGATAACGCTTGGCATTTACATGATTTTCCACCATTGCACAAATACGTTTTGAAAACCCTTTTTCTTTTAAATAATCAGCACCTATTCCTTCATGATTTACCACGCCATAATTTCCCATTTCCTGTGTTTGTTCAACATGTTTCAGCAAATGGCCGATATCATGAAGAAATGAACCAAGCACCAGTTCTTCATCTTCACCTTCTGCCATTGCTTCCATAGCGCATTGTATCATATGCGATGTTTGCGATACAGGCTCACCGTCATAATCTTCATCGCCAAAGCGCTCATATAAATCCATTATTTCATTTGCTGTTTGTTTATATGCTCTTTCAGAATTCATAATGATTTAATTTATTTTAAAAAGATTTGTGTTATAGGTTGCATGACAGGATGATCAGGTTTAAAATCAAAACCCAACAATGCAGCAAATGTTGTTGCAAGCTGGCGTTGATATAAAACATCCGTGTTTGTTATTTCACCTGATTGCTTTGTATCGGGGCCGATCGCTGCTATCCATATTTGTCCCGAACCTGCAGTGCTGCTTCCATGGGTTGTCCATTCATCTTTAACAACATCACCTCTTCCATGATCGCAGGTAACTATCAATGTTGTTTTGTCTTTATATTCAGGCATACTCTGCAGTAGCTTCCACAGATCAGCTATCATACCATCTTCTGCATGTGCACTTTTCAAATACTGATCATATAACCCTTCATGCGCAAAATCATCTGTTTCATCAAAAGCAATGTATAATACTTTAGGTTTATAGGCTTTTAAATATTCGCGCGAAGCGAAATAAGTAAGCAGGTCTGGCCGCAGGCCAAGCGGATCAGATGATAACGATTGCATATCATTTATAAGCTGCAATTGCGTGTTATTAAACTGCAAAGCATCATTATCTGAATTAACATAGATATTACTGCGCCATTTATTCAATATGTAGGGAAAGCAATCCCATGATGCAAATGCTGCTACTTTTCCTTCATAGCCTTTTTGTTTATTGATGAACTCCAGCACATTTACATTTTTATTCCGGATAGTATCGTTTGAGTTGACTGTTGTATCAGGATAACCGGTAAATATTTCATTATAACCCGGGTAAGAAAACCAATAAGGATTTGCCGTATTTACTTCACTGCCTTTTGTTCTGTTGCCATATAATTGCCCGCGGCTTTCAACTGTTGTCCATAAAAAGGGAAAGAGTTTTTTTCTGCGTTCATTAATATCATCACTCCAGAAATTTTTTATGATCCCGTCAGAATCATTCGTAAATTTTTTATTAACGATGATAGCAGGATCAACACCTTTAAAAACTTCCTGCCAGCGCATTCCATCTAATGTAACAATTACAAGGTTTTCGGTTTTATGCTGAGCAGAAACTATTTGAACGATCATTAAAAAAACTAAAACTGTAAAGCTTGTTTTTTTCATTATTTAAGATTTAAAAGAAGCAATGCATAGACATGCATTGCTTTATGCTATTTTAAAAAATACGCGCAAACTATTTTAATAACCACATTGTTCCGTTAATATCATCATTGCCGCTGTATTGCGATTGCAATGCACTGTTATAATTTGTTGCATTGGCTGTTTTTTCGTTTGAAGGATATTGAAACCGCAAAGGAATTCTTTCGCTGTTTCCTGTTCCCGGGCCGGTGGTAAACGTTGGAACACCTGTTCTTCTGTATTGATAATATGCTTCCAAACCTGAATGGCGGAACATTGCTAAATATTTTTGCTGCAAAATCTGTGTAAGCCCGGTTAAATTGCTGCCTGCATATTTTACGGATGATTGTTTATAATAAACGTTATCAAAATCAACACTTACATTTTGTGCTGAGTAAGTGGCGGTTGAACCAGGACTCCCGGATTTCAAAAAATATGCAGTAAATGTACCTGTTGCAGGTATACCATAAAAAGCCATTGAGGATTTTATGCCTGCCATGTAATACGCTTCTGCATTACCCAGCGGGCCCGATGCGATCCATCCTCGGTTAATTGCTTCTGCAATATTGAAACACATTTCAGGGTAACCAACCTGTATGCTTGGCTCGCCGGTATAAGTTTCATAATAACGATGGCGGTTGATCAAAGAATACTGGCCGGAGTTTGTTTTCTGATACATTGTTCCCAGGTCTTCACCCGGGCTTGCACCCACAAATACACTAAAGTCTGTTGAATCCTTTCCCTTTACCAGCGCGGTTGCAGGTTCCGTTGTTACATACACTCTCGGATCTTTTAGCTGCGTTAATAAACCCACATATGTTGCTGAAGTATTATACCGCAATGCATCGAAGCCGAAATTGCCGGGGTTCATCGGGTATTCATTTGTAGGATATAAAAATGTGTATTGCAGGTTATCATCAGCACTTAACATTACAGGATATTTAGACGGGTTGTTTACAATTGATGCAAACTGCGATTTAACGTTAAGGTCTGCATCGTCTGCCTGTTTGCTTAGTTCAATCAGCAAACGCAACCTGAATGTGTTTACAACTTTTTGCCATTTTGAAATATCATTATCAAAATAAATATCTGCTTTAAGTGTATTATCCTGATCAGCAACTAAAGCTGTCAACTCTGTGTTCGCGCTGTCTAACCAAGCGAAAGCCTTTTGAAAAACTGTTTTTTGGGGATCGTATGTTGGCGTAAGATTACTTGTTCCGGCTAAAGCTTCTGTCATTGGAATATCGCCCATTTCCAAACTCATCTTACTAAATAAATATGCTTTAAAGAAATAAGCCAAAGCATTGTACACATTACCTGTAGGCAAGCCAACTGCTGTTGCTTCTTCATCCATTTTTACAACGTTGGTCAAAATGCTATACCAGTCATCACCCGGTCCAAAATCGTATCGGTTGTTACCATAATAATCATAATCGCAACAGTAATACTGTCCCCATCTTTCTTTCATTGAGTAAGGCGGTTCGAAAATATCATTTTCAACTCCGTTTAATAATAATGATGACGGAACGTTTGTAGGTTTATTCTCATTCACAGATAAACTGTCAAAACTTTTTTTACAGCCTGCCGATATAATTGCAGCAAGCAGGCAGCCTGTAAATATTCTGAATACACTTTTCATAGTGATTAATATTTTTTATTTAGAATACGATGTTTAAATTAACTCCATACCTGCGTGTAGTTGGCGTTTGCAGCACGGTTGATGTTGTTGCATAATTGTATTGATCAAGATCAACATCTTTAAAACGCGGGTCTTTGTAGAAATAGATCAGGTTACGGGCAACGAGGGTAATATCAACTTTGCTGATAAAACTTCCTTTCAACATAGATGCCGGTAAACTATAGCCCAGTGTTACTTCACGCAATGATGCAAATGTTTTACTCATAAGATTTGATTCGTTCGTGTTGTAATAATCACTCACGTATTGCTGCACCAGTGCAGTATGTGCGTTTGGCGAAAATTTAAGGTCGTCATAATTTAAAATGGCTCCTGTTTGTGCATCATAATTTATAGGCACTCCGTTTGAAACTATTACACCCTGGCCAACATAAGAACCATGCCATGAAGTATCGCCTGCATGTGAATTATCATCTGATCTTGATACACCAAATGCGCCTTCATCTGTTTCTATATTTCTGCCACCGCGCATTGTTTTTAAGTGCATATAATCTGTAGTTACACCACCAACATTTCCATCAAACTGTAAACCAAGTGTAAATTGTTTATAGCTGATTTTATTATAAATACTCCATTGAAAATCTCCATTCATATTTCCTAAAAATTGCGGAGAAGGATTAACCAATGGCAAACCTGAATTATCGAATACAATTTTACCGTCTGTTGTTTTTACAAATGCAGATCCATAATATTTATCAACACGGTCACCGACCTTTGCTGCAGGATTACTTAATTCCCCATTGGTGTATACTGCATATGTAGATTGTCCGGGAGGTAATTCAACAAAAACATCCTTGAAAGTTGACCAATTGACTAATACATCCCATTTGAAATCTCTTTTTTGTATTGGTGTTCCTGTTAAAGAAAGTTCATATCCTGTCTTCCTTGTTTTTAAGGCGTTAAGTGTGTAAGTGCTGTAACCTGAAGTTGTTGAAATTGCATTCGATAAAATTAGCGGCCCATCTATGTACTGAAAGGCAGTTGCACTTAAACCCAACCTGTTCTTAAGAAAGTTTATATCAAATCCTTCTTCATAATTCACGCGGTTTAAAGGTTTGATATTAGGATCGATTATGTTGGTTGTTGAATAAGCTGCTGTCTGATTGTTATATGGTTTGCTTGTTGAATAAACAGACGATAAAGAATAATCAGGGCCGCCGTAGGGTGATGCATAATTATCACCATAACCTAAAGGATAATCGAACAGGGATGTGCCTGAAGGGTTTTCTCCAAATGCTGTAATAGTAGTAAATGGTGTTGCACCAATTGTTGCTGAAGTAGCATCGCTATGCACTGCTGCGTAAGAACCTCTCAGCTTTAAAAAAGATATAAACTCAGGTAGTTTTAAATAATCTGAAAGTGGTGCAGCAACTGAAACGCTTGGATAAAAATAGCTGTCATGATTAGGAGGCAAAGCAGACGATTTATCAACCCTTCCTGTAACAGACAAAGTAGCATACTTGCCAAATGTTGCATCCAAAGAATAATATGCACTATACACGCGCATTGAGGATTGAAAACTGGTTGACTGCAATGGATTCAATGAATTACTGAATGTATATAATTCAGGTATCGTTAAGTAATCTGTGGAAGTCCAGTTTGAGTTGTAGTTGAAAATTCTTAAGCTTGCGCCAACTAAACCTGACAGGTTCACAAAGTTTCCTACTTCATAATTATAGTTTAACTGCAGGTCTGAATTGCTTTCAAACAGATCGCGCCTGTCTTCACGGTAATCACCCTGGTTTCCTTCACGACCGTAAGGATGCGCTGAATAAGGCATTTCTTCATTTCTATATAAACCATAGGTAGTGATCTGTGTGCGCGGCGTTATGTTTAAGTGATTATTTATCTTATAGTTTGCAGATATATAACCGTTAATATCTGTTTTGTAATGGCCACGTGTCCAGTCTTCCACCATAAACCACGGGTTATGATAACGCTGGTATTCTGCAAATACTGATTGCGTTCCCACTTTTCCAGGTTGCCAGATGCCCTTTATTAAGGGGTCATTTACACTCCAGTCATCGCCTGTCCAGATGGCAACATTATATATTAAACTGTTCGGGCCATAATCAACATCAGGAAAGTTAGGCGTGTATTGCCTGTTGAAATTAATGTTTGCATTCACCGTTAGGCGGCTGCTTAATTTATAAGAGCCATACATATTAAAGTTGGTTATGTTCAGCTCCATATTCGGGATAATGCTTTGCTGGTAAGATTGCGAAAGCGAAAACCTTAAAGTGTAATTATCGCCCGTTGCATTCAATGCAATATTATTCGTGGTTTGAAAACCTGTTCTTAAAAAATTACCAAGGTTATTTACGCCACGTGCAGTGTATGGTGTTGGCTGAATGTGGCCAGTGTATACATAACCGCCGGGATAGGTAGTGGTAAAAGTCTGATTCGGATCGTATGTGCCATCCCATTGAGGAATATTCTGGCCTTCAAATTTTGGCCCCCAAACATCATAGTCATTATCATTCAAACCACCGCCTTTACCATCACCAAATGCATACAATTCATTCTCACCAGGGCCATAATCGTTCTGCAATCTTGGAAAAGCAAGAAAACCATTATCCCATGAATTGGTTGAGTTGAACTCTATATCAAAGCCTTTACTTCTTAATCCTTTTTTTGTAGTGATAAGAATGGCGCCGTATTGTGCGCGGCTTCCGTACAAAGCTGCAGCAGTTGGCCCTTTCAACACAGTGATGGTTTCAATATCATCAGGGCTAATATTCCAGGTATCAGAACTGATGGGAACGCCATCAACAACGTATAATGTTATTTCATTACCGCGCAATAACACTTCAGGCTTGCGCAGCAGTTCTGCAGAAGGCCCTACAGATAAACCTGCAATCTTTCCCTGCAAACCTGTTACAGGATTAGCATCTCTTGCCTTTACAAGATCTTCACCTTTCACCTGCTGTACTGCATAACCAACACGTTTCACTTCCTTCTTAACACCCAACGCAGTAACCACAACATCATTTAGTTGCTCTGTTGAAGTTGAAAGTTGAATGGTAATAAAATCAGCACTTGAAACATTAATTGTTTGTGAACTATAACCAATAAAGCTTGTGGTTAATTTCTGGCCAACGCTGGTGTTGATCGTAAAATCCCCCTGCGCATCAGAAAGCACATTTTGTTTGCCCGACGAAATCGTCGCATTCGTTACAGGTGCTTGCGTTGTTGAGTCAACAATTTTGCCATGCAACTGAATGGTTTGTGCATTAATGTTTGAGAAGAAAAATAACAATAATAGACAACCTAAAATTGATCTTAGTTTTCGTAATGGTCGCTTCATAACATTTAGTTTTAGAATGAAGCGGCAAAACTATTTGGGCGCTATCCAAGCGCTCTTAAGCATGAGTTAACAAATGATGAATGAATTATTAAATTTTACCCGGTAACAAAAACATAATTGAAATTTAAGATTGAGTTCATATGAATTGTTTAACAACACCTGTTGTGTAAAAAAACCTGCCCGCTTCCCGCCAATACTGTAAAAGATAAAAATCATTTTCTTCTTTAAGAGGAAAACAAGTGTTTAAACAAGACATTCAGGTTATTTCTTCGATAAAACAACGATATAACTTCGATATAACTTCGATTCAATTGATCGAAGTTATATCGAAGTTATATCGAAGAAATATCGAAATTTTATCGAAGAAATGAGCTTATTGCCGTTTTTAAAATAGAAAATCAGGTAATAAAGTTTATGAAATCGTTTTAAACGAACTTTTAGTGATGTTTGTAATTAAATTAAATGCTGATGGGTTGGTATCACATAAAAAACATTGAAGAAATAGATTCTCCTGCGTTGATTGTTTATAAAGAACGTGTGCAGCAAAACATCAATTCAATTTTGAAGATGAAAGATGCTGCACATTTACGGCCGCACGTAAAAACAAATAAGATAGCAGAAGTGTGTGCAATGATGTTGAATGCCGGCATTACAAAATTTAAATGCGCAACCATTGCTGAAGCAGAAATGCTTGGAATGATAAAAGCGCCTGATGTTTTAGTAGCATATCAGCCAACACCAACAAAGGCTAAGCGGTTGGCTAAACTTATTCAACAATACCCGGCAACACATTTTTCCTGTCTGGTAGATGATGCAGTGAATGCTGAAAATATTTCAACTGTATTTTCAGAAAGCAAACTTTGCGTTGATGTTTATATTGATATAAATGATGGAATGAACAGAACCGGCATTCGCCCGGTAAATGCTTTTGATCTTTTTGATGAATGTGAAAGCTTTAAAGGAATAAACATTACCGGGCTTCACGTGTATGACGGCCATATCCGCGATACAAATGTTAATGAACGCAAACAAAAAACTGATGAAGCTTTTGAAACTGTAACCGGCCTTATTGAAAAGATCGAATCATCAACCGGCAAACAATTAAAAATAGTTGCAGGCGGTTCGCCCACATTTCCGGTGCATGCGCAAAGAAATAATGTTGACTGCAGCCCGGGCACTTTTGTGTTTTGGGATTATAACTATAAATCACAATTGCCTGATGAACCATTTGAATATGCTGCACTTGTAATAACAAGAATTATTTCCATTATTGATGAACAAACTATCTGTGTTGATCTTGGCCATAAATCTGTAGCTGCAGAAAATACAATAGATAAGCGTGTGTTTTTTTTGAATGTAGAAAATGTACAGCCATCAGGCCAAAGCGAAGAACATTTGGTGTTGAATGTTGAAGATGCAACAGTTTATAACATTGGCGATGTTCTATATGGAGTGCCATTTCATATTTGCCCTACTGTTGCTTTGTATGAACGTGCAATTGTTATTGAAAACAAAGAAGCAGTTGGTGAATGGAAGGTTATTGCAAGAGACAGGAAAATTTCTGTTTAGGTTATATTAAGAATTTTTCTACCACTGCTAAACAATTATATAAATTGCAACCGGTATACCTGCTTAAACCAATTCGAAACAAAAATGAAAACTAACTGTAAGAACTACTTATAATTTTCTGCTTAAAATTTAATGTACAATGCGTAGAAGAACTTCAACGGAATGGGTCGTTCGTATACTTATTTATGTGGTTGTTGGTTTTATTGTAGCATATCTTATCCATCAATTTAAAAGTGATTAATGATGAGTGAAGAAGAGAAAATAGAATTAAGTCCGGAAGACGGAAAGACCGAAAGCCCGGAAGAAGTGAGGAATGAAACGCAAAAAGTCAATAGTGAATTATCAATAGTGAATGAAGAAAGCAAAATCAGCAAATCGGAAATCACTACATCAGAAATAAAAGAAATGGAAGTACATCATCACCCGCACGTAGAGAAGAAAAATTTCAAGGAATATTTTTTAGAATTCATCATGATATTTCTTGCTGTAACCATGGGCTTTGTTGCAGAAAATATAAGGGAAGATATTACTAATCACAGCAAGGGAAAAGAGTTTATGAAATCAATGCTTGAGGATTTAAAAACAGATACAGCTAATATTAATTCTTTTTATAGCAAAGCAGATAGTTCCATTGACAAAATTGATTCATTAATGCATTTAATGAAACGCCCTGACCGCGATAAATATGGGCAGACCACTTATTATTTGGCAAGGGTTATTACAACAGGCATTGGCAGGTTTGTACTTGCGGACAGAACGTATGAAGAAATGAAAAGCTCCGGCTCATTAAATCTTGTTAACAATAGTGCGTTGTCAGATTCCATTTCAAAATACTATGCATCGCAAACAGACTTTAAAGAACAGGCTCAATTGCAAATTCAAAAAATGTCGGAATATACAAACAGTGCTGCTAAAATTTTTGATGGCGCTGTTTTTCAGCAAATGCTGCAGCGTTTTCCATACAAAGTAATTCCGCCGGATTCAAATCCGCCATTGCTTACAAATAATGTTGAAACCATTAATGAATTTATTGGCCTTCTGCATTATTACAGTGCAGCTATTATAATTAATTCAAGCAGGGCAAAACAGAAACTGGAATCAACAACACGTCTTATTGAAGCAATACAAAAAGAGTACAACTTAAAAGATGAGTGAGGAAGAAAAAATAGAATCAGGTCAGCAAGAGGTGAATAGTGAATGAAGAAAACAAAATCAGCAAAAAGATGAAATAAGCGAATCAGAAGTCACTACATCAGAAATAAAAGAAATAGAAGTACATCATTATCCTGAACATAAAAGAAAAAAATTTCTGATTTATCATCATCAATTTATATTTAACCTTACCAAAACTTATTTATGAGAAAATATCTAAAGCGTTTCCCGGTATTTTTTTTCGTCTTCATTTTTTCATGTATAAAGATTACAGCAACGGCACAGAACGATTTTGTAACGGATATTAATACATTAATAGAATCGTGCAAAAATGATTTTTCCGATTTAAAAGGGGGCCTCGTTACTTCCGGTAGTAAATCAGATATCTATGAATGTACTTACCAGATAAAAGGCTATTCAACCACTTATTTAGCAATAGACAAGGGCACAAATTATACATACGTATTCGCTTCATTATCCACTACAGGTTCAAACGCTGATGCTGATTGCGACCGCATTGCAAGAGATTTTGCATCCATACCAAACTGCACTTTGTACGATTCAAAAAATGATCCCAACAGTAATGAAGACAGGCGGCTGCAGGGAAAGATAAAAAGCGAAGACGGTGATATATTAATTAACGCAGTGCTTTCTCTTTCTGCAAACTCTGAAATAATTGTAAGTATTCAAAAACCGAATAATTGATGTTTTCATGGAAGCAAGTGAAGACCAAAATATACCAGGGGAAGATTTAAAAAACGAAATACAAAATGCTGCTGAAGAAATAGTGAATGAAACTCCACAGAAAGAGACCATTGCTCGGATCGAAACAAATCAAATATCAGAAATCTCCACATCAGAAATAAACGAAATGGAAGTACACAAACATCCGCATCACGTAACACACAAAAAGAAATGGGGTGAATACTTGTTGGAGTTTATCATGTTATTTCTTGCAGTCTTCCTGGGTTTTATTGCAGAGAATATAAGGGAAAGTTTTGCTGAGCATAACCAGGAAAAAGAATATATACATTCATTATGCGAGAACATACAATCCGATACATTGCTATCAGGCCAGGTACTATTAAAACTAAAAAGAACATTAAACGGTATAGATAGCGTAATGGATGCTTTATCATCACCGGGAATAAACGAAAGCTCAAATAATGCTTATCGCTTATGGAGCAGATATATTGGCTTCGCTGATTTTGTATATAATGATGGCACTATACAACAATTAAAAAATAGCGGCGGATTAAGATTGATAAGAAATAAAGCTGTTGCCGACAGCATTATGAAATATGATGCAACAGTCCGGAATTTTTATGAACAGGCTGCGCTTATGAACGGAGCGCTTGCCGACCAACATATCTACGAGCAATTTTTTGATTTCATCAATCTTAATAAAAATATCGACACACCTGTGCCACTTACTGAGCAGGGAAAAAAATTATTAAACGAAGCTTATGCCAACAGAAAAATATGGAAGTATGGGCTTACTGTATTAACAACACAACTACAGGATGTACACGAACACGGCAAAAGCACACTGGCATTTATTAAAGAACAATATGGGGATGAGTAAGTGTATCTTACAATAAAAAATACTAAGATTAAAATAAAACAGTGGTTCAGTAATATTCAAAAACGCATATTAACTTACGTTGAATATACTAACATGTTCACTACTTCATTTCTCTTTCGTTTAGTAAAAACAATATCTGTTGCAGCAATTGGTATAATGGCTTTTTTAGTTGCCTTTGGAAATATTACCGATTACAATACCAATTACCGGTTTGTTGAGCACGTGCTTAAAATGGATACAACATTTAATGATGCTGATCTCCATTACAGAAGTATAAACAGCACTTTCGTTTTTAATGTAGCCTACATTTCAATCATAGTAATGGAAGCATGCATGGCATTTTGCTGTATTAAAGGAAGCTGGCATCTTTTTAAAAATATTAAAAGTGATGCAGTAGTATTTCATTCAGAAAAAAACTGGGCAATTGCAGGAATTATAATCGGTATTCTTATTTGGTTCTTAGGGTTTGAAGTTATAGGAGGTGAATGGTTTTCCATGTGGCAAAGCACAACATGGAATGGCTTAGCTGCAGCAGAAAGAGTTTTAAGTTTTCTTGTTTTGACTTTGATTTTGCTGCACATGAAAGATGAATAATACCTGATATTATGTTTACGATAGATGCCCATTTAGATCTCAGCATGAACGCAATGGAATGGAACCGTGATTTGCGCAAAACTGTTTTTGAATTACGCGAAAGTGAAACAGGTTTACATGATAAGCCTGATCGTGCAAAAGGAACTGTTGCATTTCCTGAGTTAAGAAAAGGTAATGTCGGATTGATTGTTGCCACTCAAATTGCAAGATATGTTGCGCCCGGAAATTCTTTGCCTGGCTGGCATTCAGCGGAACAGGCATGGGCGCAAACACAGGCGCAACTTGCATGGTATAAAGCAATGGAAGCTTGCAATGAAATGAAAATGATAACCACTGTTGGCGCATTGAATGAGCATGTTAATTTATGGATGAATGATAGCAACACATATAAACCCATCGGTTATATTTTAAGCTTGGAAGGCGCGGATTCACTGGTTGACATCAGTTATGTTGAACGTGCTTACAATTATGGTTTGCGTGCAATCGGCCCCGCGCATTACGGTCCCGGCCGTTATGCAAACGGCACAGATGCAACCGGGCAATTGAATGAAAACGGAAAAGCTTTATTGAAAGAAATGGATCGTTTAAATATTATTTTAGATGCAACACATTTATGCGACGATGCATTCTGGGATGCAATGGATCTGTTTCATGGTAATGTTTGGGCAAGTCACAATATGTGCAGAAAATTTGTAAATCACAATCGTCAATACAGCGATGAACAAATAAAAGTTTTGATTGAACGCAATGCTGTTATCGGCGCTGCATTTGATGCATGGATGTTGGTACCTGGCTGGAAGCGGGGTATATCAACGCCGGAAAACATGCAATGCGGTCTTGAAAAAGTGATTGACAATATTGATCACATTTGCCAGTTGGCCGGCAACAGTTTGCATGTTGGTATCGGCTCTGATCTTGATGGTGCTTTTGGCAAGGAACAATGTCCTTACGATCTTGAAACGATTGAAGACCTGAATAAAATTCCTGCATTATTAAATCAACGCGGTTATTCAAGTAAAGACGTTGAAAATATCATGCGTGGCAATTGGCTTCGGTTTTTAAGAAATGCTTTGAAATAACATTGCCACGAATGCACAAATGAAAAAGCTATTCGTGCATTCGTGGCTTTTCTAACTAAAGTAAACTCCCTCATTATTCTAATTATAAATTGTGCAGGAATTGTTATTTCTTGCCGAGAACAAAAGGG